>Ga0209400_1000338_pt1 | contig 40719 bp, 31 predicted proteins | sample M_130807_EF_Meta_FD_187313 | JGI IMG/M metagenome (GOLD analysis project Ga0209400, IMG submission 187313) | Freshwater microbial communities from Lake Montjoie, Canada to study carbon cycling - M_130807_EF_MetaG (SPAdes) (version 2) | ecosystem: Environmental > Aquatic > Freshwater > Lake... | reverse complement strand
GCGTGTCGTCGTCCACTGCCAGCGTGCCGCCCGCGGCGGAGAGCGCGGCCATCACCTGCTCCGTGAGCGGCGCCACGCGCTGGTAGCCGGACGCATCGAGCGAGAGATCCACCTTGCGGTCCTCGCGCACCGCGGTCACGAAGCACTTCACGCGCTGCCCGTAGGAAAGCCCGCTGGCGCGCTGGTCCTTGCCGCCGTGCTGGAAGTAGAGGAGCCCGCGGTACGCGTTGCCCACCACCGCGTTGAAGCCGAGCGGCGTGCGCGCGAACACCAGCGCCTCCACCTGCTCGCCCGCCTTGTACGGCGGCATGCCGTCGCCGAAATGCTTGTCCACCCGCGCACTGGCAATGATGCGGTTCGTGCGTTCGTCCATGCACACCGCCACCACCACCTTCTGCCCGATGCGCACCGGCTTGCCCTGCTCGCGGAACGGCAGCAGCAGGTCCTTCGGCAGCCCCCAGTCGAGGAACGCGCCGGCACGGTCGCTCACGTCCTTCACCTCCATGCACGCAAACTCGCCCAGCATGGCGCGCGGCCGGTCGGTGGTGGCCACCAGGCGATCCTCGGAATCGCGGTAGAGGAACACGTCCACCTGCTGCCCATGCACCATGGCCGGCGTCACGTACCGCCGCGGCAGGAGGATCTCGCCAAGCGGCCCGGCGTCCAGGTAGATCCCCACGTCCGCCTCACGGCTGACGGGAAGGAGGTTGCGCTTGCCGAGGAGTGCCATTGGGCGGAGGCTATAGGCCAATGCAGGGCGGTGTGGCCGCGCCATATCGCGCGGTCACCGTGGAAATCTGCCGATTTCCGCCACCGTGCGGAAACCATGCCGGGTGCGTCCACGAATGTTCGGGCGCAGCGGTTCGGCCGCTCGCAGATCACATTGCCCCCACGAGAAGCGGCGCCCCGTCGAAAGACGCGTGGCGCCGCTTCATTTCACGCCATTGCGCGCACCGCCAGCCATGCGCCGCAGGCCGCCAGGAGCACGGCGAACGCGCGCCGGAGCGCAACCTGCGGAATCCGGTGCTGCAGCGCACCGCCTGCGAAGCTGCCCGCCACGCCGCACGCGGCCACGATCGCCGTCGCCCGCATGTCGAACGGCACACCTTCCGCGGCACCGTTGAGCCACTGCCCGAAGATCCCGGCCGCGGCGTTGATGCAGATCACCACCAGGCTGGTGCCGATGGCGGTCGACATCGAAAGACCCTCGAGCAGCACCAGCGTCGGGATCAGGATGAACCCGCCACCGACGCCGATCAGGCTGGTGAGCGCACCGATCGCGGTTCCCCACGCCAACGACTTCCACGGGATGCCGTGCGCGCGCACGTCCTTCCGCGCCGGTGCCGTGGTTCCCGCGGACGATCCCCACATCCGGTACGCCGCCACGAACGCCACCAGCGTGAACAGCAGCACCTGGAGCCGCGGATCCATGCGCACTGCCAACGGTGCCGCCAGCTGCGAGCCCACAATTCCCGCGCCGCCGAAGATGGCGACGCGCTGCCAGTCCACGCGCCCGCGCAGCGCCGACCACGCCCCGGAAGAGGCAGCCACCGTGCCGGTCACGGCCAGCGCCTCCAGGAACGCCGACTTCGCCGGGTGACCGAGCACCACGCCGAAGACCGGCACGGTGAAGATGGCACCGCCGGCACCGACGAGCCCCATGCCCGTGCCGACCCCGAGTCCCGCGAGGATCTCGATCCAGAGTTCATCCACCGCGGCACTTCCCGCATCCGCCGCTGCCGCAGCTGCCCGCGGCCGTCGCTGCGGGCGCCGCCGTCGGGAGCCCGGCCTTTTTCCACGCCTCGAAGCCGCCGGCCACGTTCACCGCATCGAAGCCCAGTCGCCGCAGCATGCTGGTCGCTGCAGCCGAACGCCCGCCCAGCGCGCAGTGCACGAGGATGCGGCGATCACGCGGCAGTTCGCCGGTATGCGGCATCAGGCGCGTGTAGGCGATGTTGCGAGCATCGGCCAGGTGGCCGATCGCGTGCTCGGACGCACCGCGCACATCGAGCACGAACGCCTCGCCGCGCTGTTCGTTCGCCTGCTGCACGGTGACCTCGGGCGACGTGACGAGGTTCGCCGCGCCCATCAACGCGTCGGGCGACACCACCGCCACGAAATGGTCGTAACCGATCCGCACCAGGTCGCGGATGATCTCCTGCGCACGCGCCGGATCGCAGACGAGCACGATGCGCTCCTCGGGCTTCACGTACGAGCCCACCACCATCGGCAGCATCTTGCCGAGCGGCGCCTGGATGGCACCCGGCAGGTGCCCGGCGCGGAACGCCGCCCAGGGACGGGTATCGATCACCACCGTTCCCGGCCGCTCCCACTCGGCCGCATGCGCACGCACGTCCGTCACGGACGGCGGCGCCGGCAGGGCGCCGAGGAGCGGCACGCCGTCGCGGTTCATCGCCTTCATGCGCGCGAAATAGAGCGGCGGCTCGGGCTGGCCGCTCAGGATGTCCTTCACGAAACCGGCCTCGTTTGCCACCAAGCGCAGTGCCGGGCTGTTGGCAACCTCGTAGCCCACCGTCGACTGCGGGATCGCGCCGAGCGCCTTGCCGCACGCGCTGCCCGCGCCGTGGGCGGGCCAGACCTGGAGGTAGCCGGGCAGCTTCACGAACTCCGTCGCGCTCCGCCACAGCGCATGCGCGCTCGGTTCGGCGATGCCCTGCTGGCCTGCGGCACTCTCCAGGAGATCGGGACGCCCAAGGTCACCGACGAAGACGAAGTCGCCGGTGATGATCCCCATCGGCTCGGTGGCTCCGCCGCCCACATCGGTGACGAGGTAGCTGACATGCTCCGGCGTGTGGCCCGGCGTGTGCAGCGAGCGGAAGCGGATGTTCCCCACCATGAATTCGTCGCCGTGGCGCAGCAGCGTGTGGCCGTATCCCGCGGCCCACTTCGACTGCCACTCGGGGCCGCCTTCGCCACCCACGTAGACGTGCGCGCCAACGCGCTCGGCAAGCTCGCGCGCGCCGCTCAGGAAGTCCGCGTGGATGTGCGTCTCAGCCACCGCCACGATCCGCAGGCCCTCGCGCGCCGCGGCGTCCACGTACCTGTCCGCGTCACGCTCCGGGTCGAAGACGATCGCCTCGCCAGTGCGCTGGCAGCCGATGAGGTAGGCGTACTGGGCAAGCTTCGGGTCGTCGATCTGGCGAAAGAGCATGGGAGCCTCCTGGTGGCGGATGAGAGCCGCCTGTCAGCGAGCAGGTTCCCATGGATCCCGGTCGCGCGCAGGCACCGCGGGAAACCACCGCACATTTGCCCCAAAAAGATCACCGCCCGCCGCGCAAACGCGGACGGGCGGAGGCGTGTTCTTGGTTGTGCGCTCAGCGGCGGCGGCGGGATGCGGTCAGGCCGGAGATGGCCAGGAGCGCAAACGCTCCGGGCGTCGGCGCGTACTGCATGTCCAGCCGCACCGCATCGAGCGACATGCTCGGCGCGCCGGCGGAGAACTCCACGCGGAAGCCGGTGGCGGTCAGCGGCACGCCGGCCGTATTCCAGGTGAAGGCCCACGTCTGCGCGGAGCCTTGCGGAGGAGTCGGCGAATCGGCGCGCAGCTCGCTCAGCGCGGGCGCGATCGACATGCTGTTGCCGGAGTTGTCGAAGAGCGAGAGACGGACGCTCGCCAGGTTCAGCGTGGAACCGGCGGTGGCCACGTTCATCACCACCTGCGTCGGCGTGGCGGCGTTGTTGAGCGTCCCGCCCATGAGCATGATGGAGAGGACGCCGGTCTGGCTGTAGATGTTGCCGCCGCCCGTGATGAAGGCGCCGGGGCCGAAGTTGAACAGCGAGAACGGCGACGAACCAACCAGGTCAGGCACGTTCGCGCCACCCGAGGGCTGCGTGAACGAATCCCACTGCGCGCGCTGCGTATTCGCGCCGCCCGACCAACCAGGGATCAGCGGATTGACGAGACCGGCGTGCGCGGATGCGGAGACCGCGGCAACAGCCAGCATGGATGCATAGATAGATCGCATGTTCCTTTTCCTCTCTCGAAACCAAGAACCGAATGTGGGCTCGGACGGACAACGGTCCCGGCCCATAGGGATGATGCCCCTGATTTGGCCCAATGCACCCAACAAGGGCGGAATTTCTCTGCAGAAACCGATTGTTTGCGCGGATCACCCGAATTATCGGAGAAACCCGCATCCACGGCGCGCAAACGCCATCTGCACACCCCCCGACGGGCACGTTTATCACCCAATTCCCACATCACTCAGCACCACACGCGGCGGTGAGGCCATTGCCGAACCGACGCCATTGGAGCACACGCTGCCTGGCCCCCTCGCCGGAGGGGCAGTGGCGGCGCCTCACCGCCGAATCAGTATGACTTGCCCCACACCACGCGCCGCGCGCTCGGCCGCCCCGTGATCACGCACGCGCCCGGCTCATCCGCCCCATCGAGCGGGATGCAGCGCACGGTCACGCCCAGGCGGTTCTTCACGTCCGCCTCCACCACCGCGTCGCCGCAGAAGTGGCTGAGCGCGAAGCCGCCGTGGATCTCCGACGGCTGGTTCTCGTCGCCCGCGCGCTTGGGCGTGAAGAACGCCTCGAACTCGGCGCGGGTGTCGATGCGCTTGGTGTGCTCCTCGCGGAACGCCTTGGCGCGCGCGAACATGCCGTCCTGGATCTCCTGGAGGAGCGCCGCAGCGCCCTTCACGAACTCATCGCGCGGCACGGCCACCTTGTCCTTGGCGCTGCGATCGCGGCGCGCCATGAAGACGGCGCCCTGCTCGATGTCGCGCGGGCCGACCTCGATGCGCACGGGCACGCCCTTCTTCACCCACTGCCACATCTTGTCGCCGCCGCGCATGTCGCGCGCGTCGACCTCCACCTCGATGGCACGGCCCGCGAAGTGCTGCGCACGCAGGTCCGCCGCGAGCTTCTGGCAGTAATCGAGCACCTGCTGCGCGGTCTCCGGCTTGTGCGTCACCGGCAGGATCACCACGTGCGTCGGCGCCAGGCGCGGGGGCACCATCAGGCCGTCGTCGTCGGAATGCGTCATCACCATCGCGCCGATCAGGCGCGTGCTCACGCCCCAGCTGGTGGTCCAGGCGAACTTCTGCTGGCCGTCGGCGTCCAGGAACTGGATCTCGCTGGCCTTCGCGAAGTTCTGCCCCAGGAAGTGGCTGGTGCCGGCCTGCAGCGCCTTGCGGTCCTGCATCATTGCCTCGATGCAGAAGGTATCCACCGCGCCGGGGAAGCGCTCGCTGTCGGTCTTGCGGCCCTGGAAGACGGGCATCGCCATCCAGTTCTCCGCGAAGTCTGCATAGACCTTCAGCATCTTCATGGTCTCCTCCACGGCCTCGGCCTCGGTGGCGTGGGCGGTGTGGCCCTCCTGCCAGAGGAACTCGGCGGTGCGCAGGAAGAGGCGCGTGCGCATCTCCCAGCGCACCACGTTGGCCCACTGGTTGATGAGGAGCGGAAGGTCGCGGTAGCTCTGCACCCACTTGGCGAACGTCGCGCCGATGATGGTCTCGCTGGTCGGGCGCACGATGAGCGGCTCGTCCAGCTCGCCGTCCGGGATGAGCTTGCCGTCAGGGCCGGCCTTCAGGCGGTGGTGCGTGACCACGGCGCATTCCTTGGCGAAGCCATCCACGTGCGCGGCCTCCTTCTCCAGGAAGCTGAGCGGGATGAAGAGCGGGAAGTAGGCGTTCTTGTGGCCGGTGGCCTTGAACATGCCGTCCAGCACGCGCTGCACGTTCTCCCAGAGCGCATAGCCCCAGGGCTTGATCACCATGCAGCCGCGCACGGGGCTGTTCTCCGCCAGGTCGGCGGAGCGCACCACCTGCTGGTACCACTCGGCGTAGTTCTCCTCGCGGGTGGGGGTGATGGCCGTCTTCGCCGCGGGGGCATTGCCGCCGCCCTTCTTCTGCTGTTGTTCGTTGCCGCTCATGGGGGTCACAGGGTACACGGGCGATGCGCGGCCCATGCATTGACGGTGCCCGCGGCTCAGCCGCGTGCTGCCCGCCCGCGGCCGGTGGAAACCAGCTTGCGGATCTCGGCCGCCTTCGCCCGCAGCACCTTCGACGCACGCTTGCGCGCGGAGCGCAGGAGCTGCTCGCGCCGCTCGGCCACCTGGCGCAGCATCTCGTCCACCTGGCGTGGATCGGGGAACTCGGCACGCCGCTCCTTGAGGAGCACCTCGAGCAGCCCAAGGTCGCGGTCCTCGCCGATGCGCGAGACCACCTGCCCCAGGTCGCTCGCCAGCTTCTCGAGCTTGCGGCGCGGACCGAGGCGCGACACCAGCACCAGCTGCAGCGCGATGCGCTGGCATTCCTTGCGCACTTCGTGAAGCCCGTCCAGGTGCCCGGCATCCCATGGCACCGCTGCCTCGCGCCGCGCGCGCCGCCACCGGCGCGAGATGGTCTCGGCAATGCCATCGGGCCCCACGGCGCGCAGGTCCACCGCGTGCATGCGCATGCGCATGGCCTCGAGCTGGCCGCGCAGGATGGCCGCGGCCTGCTGCCAATCCGCCGCCGCGGTGGTGGCCTTCTCGGGCGCCAGCACCGCCACGGTGATCGCCTGGATGCTTCGGCGCGACTGCCCGGGGAAGATCTCGCAGACGCTCGCGATGGTCTCGATGAGGACGTCGCGGTCGCGCGTGGCGGAGAGGCGCTCCGCCGTGGCGCGCACCTCCTCCTGGACCGCACGCACCTCCACCGCATCCACCGCGCCCTTGCAGAGGCTTGCCCCTGCGCGGAACCGCTTCAGCGCGCGGCGCATCTCGTGCACGGCGCGCCGCCGCCGGGGCTGTTCCCAGCTTGCCAGCCCGTCGCATTCCAGCAGCGCAACGTCGATCTCCGCCAGGAGCGCCTCGCGCAGCGACTCGCCCAGCTCCGCCGCGGGCGCGATGCGCGCCGGCTTGCGATGCGCCTTCTTCGGCGCCTCCGCGAGCGCGTCATCGGACGTCCCATCGATGTTGGCGTGTTCCGCTTTCTCCATGGCTTCACCCGTGCGACGCAACGATCGACGCAATGCCCGCGCCGCCGAGCACCAGCGAGACCACGCCGTTGAGCGTCGTGAAGTGCTTGGCGAATCCGGCCGCACCGCCGGTGGCAAGGAGCACGTGCTCCATGGCGATCACCGCCGCCGCCACGCCGACCGCCACGCCGAAGCCGGTGCCGAGCGCTGCGTCCGCGCGCCAGAACGCCACCAGCATCAGCACCGAACCCACGTGCATCGCCCGCGAGACCCACGCCGCCCGCTTCATGCCGAGCCGCGCCGGGATACTGTGCAGGCCGTCGCGCACGTCCACCGCCACGTCCTGCATGGCGTAGAGCACGTCGAAGCCGGCCACCCAGAGCAGCACCGCGCCCGCCAGGAGCCACGGCGCCGAGCCCGCCACTGCCTCGGGCCGCACGGCAAGGGCCGCAGCCACCGGGCTGATCGCGAGGCTCGCGCCAAGCCAAACGTGGCAGAGCATGGTGAAGCGCTTGAAGAGCCCGTACGCGCAGATCCACGCCAGCACCGGCAGCGAGAGCGCCACCGGCCACGGGTTCGACTGCAGCAGCGCAAAGAGCGCGCAGCAACCCACGAAGAGCGCGCCGGACGCGGCAAGCGCGGCCTTCGCCTGCGCGGGCGCCACGCGTCCGGCGGGAAGCGCACGGCCCGCGGTGCGCGGATTTCCCGCGTCGATCTGCCGGTCAAGCAGCCGGTTCGAGACCATTGCCGCGGTGCGCGCAGTGACCATGCAGCCCACCACCAGCGCGGCCGTCAGCGCAAAGCGCGGCCAATCGATGGGCCCCTGCGGCAACGCCACGAACGCGCCCAGGAGCGCGAACGGCAGGGCGAAGACCGAGTGCGAAAGCTTGATGTCCTTGGCGATCTCGCGCGCGGCGGCGAGACCCGCAGCCGTCACTTCGAGGGCTCCTCGCCCGGAGCGGCGGCAGTGCCCTTCGGCGGCGTTGCGCCGGACGGATTGGCTGCCTCGCGCTCCTTGCGGAGCTTCTCGGCAGCGGCGGCACCGCACTGCTTCTCCACCACGTTCAGCGGCTGCTGGCACACCGGGTCCTTGACGGGCACCTTCCAGTACTGCAGGAAGTTGGGCTTGTAGCCGAAGCCGCCCGTTGCGCCGCTCATGTGGACGGTGACGGTCTGGTAGAAGCCGTCGCGCGACGGATACTCGATGTCCACCTGCGCCTTGCCGCCGTCGATGCGCACCTGGCGCACGGTCCACACGCCGGTGTCGCCGGGGCACATGGGCTTCGCGGGCGCAAGCCGGCGCTCGAAGGTGTTCCACGCCGCCACGTTCATCTCCGTGGGCAGGTTGTAGACCATCGGCTTGCCCTTGGCGATCTCGTCGTGCGCGTAGTTCAGCGCAGAGACCACCACGTCGGGCAGCGGCGGAGTGTCGACGGAGATGTCGGGCGAACCGCTCGCCGAGGGCCACGTGCGGGGCGCGGAGCAGCCGGTGACGGCCAACCCGGCGGTGCAGAGCAGCGCTGCGGCAAGGATGCGGGAGAACGCGCGGGTTCCGGTGCGCGCAACCGAGTTCCGGTCCATGGAAATCGTCGACATGCCCAGAAGTCTAGCGGTTGCTCGCCGCGCAGCGCAGCAGGACACCGCCCCCGAAAGCTGCCCCAAACTCCCCGTTCCGTCGGCCCACCCATCCCCCGAAAGCGACCGACCCCGCCGGAAAGGCGGGGTCGGGAAGGTTGCATGGTTGCGTGCCGTGCGCGGGATCAGGTCCCGGCCTTGGCCACCTGCCAGTACTCGACGTCGACCGGCACCTGCCGACCGAAGATCGTGACCAGCACGCGGACGATTCCCTTGTCGGGGATCGTGCTCTCGACGGTGCCCTCGTAGTTCTGGAACGGGCCTTCCTTGATCGTGACGGCGTCGCCGGCGGCGAAGTCCATCTTGACCTGGGGCATCTGCTCCGCGGGGCGGCTGTCGAACAGCATCTTCTCGACCTCGGCGGGGCCCATCGGGGTGGGACGTCCGGCGGTGCCGACGAAGTCGCCGACGCCCGTGGTCTCCTTGATCAGGAAGAACACGTCCTGCGGGATGCGGCCATCGGCCTCGAGGCGCATCTCGACGAAGACGTAGCCCGGGTAGAGCTTGGTCTCGGTGATCTTCTGCTTGCCGGCCTTGAGGGTCTTGGTCTTCTCGGTCGGCACCATGATGCGGCCGACGGCCTGCTCGAGGCCCTCGATCTGCACCTTGCGGAGCAGCGTGCTGCGGACCGAATCCTCCTTGTTGGAGGCGACGCGCAGCACGAACCAGTTGAAGCCCGGCCGGAACATCGGCATCTCGGACTCGTCCTGCGGCGGCGCGGAGACGACTTCGGCGGCCTTCTTGCCGCGGCGGGTGGGCTCGAGGGCCTTGCCGGTCTCGACGCCGAAGTCCGCGAGGCGCGGACCGGAGATCTTGGACATCGCCTCGCGGCCGCGCGACAGGGTCTTGCCGCCGTCGGAGCGCGTGCTGCCGGCATCGGCGCCGGCGTCCGCGTGGTCATGGGTTTCGTTGGTCAGGTCCATCGTTGGTTGCCTCTGCGCGCCGCGTGGGGCGCGCTCATTCGGATTCAAGGACGCTGTTGTCGAGCACGCCGATCTGGAGGAAGCTCCAGGCGAAGGCGCGGTCACAGACAAAGCAGAAGATCGCGATGGTCAGCATCGTGAAGATCACGACGCCGGTGGAGCTCATCACCTCGCGGCGGCTCGACCAGTTGACCTTCTTCATCTCGCCTTCGGTGGCGATCAGGAAGTCCACCGTGCGCGAGTTGCGGCCGAGCACCCAGAAGATCGTGGAGCCCACGCCGGCCAGGAAGACCAGCGCCAGTGCGCCGGCCACGTAGCGGGCGGTCGCGGTGCCGCCGGAACCGAACTTCGTCCAGATCCAGAAGGTTCCCTGCGCCAGCAGGAGGCCGAAGCCGGCCGCGGAGACCATCCGCGTCCAGTACCCCTGCCCGCTCTTGTAGATCGCTTCGGATGCCATGATTCGGTTCCTTCGTTTGCAGGGCGCGCTGGGTTGGCCCACGCCTGCTTCGGCATGCGCCACGGACCAAGCGCGCCAGAGTCGAAACACGCCAGAGTAAGAACACGCCAGGAGTGACTTGAACACTCAACCTGCGGATTTGGAATCCGCTGCTCTGCCAATTGAGCTACTGGCGTCCGGGTCGCGGCTCGCGCAGGCCAGGGGCCGGCGCGGACCGCATTGGATCACTTGCGCTTGATCTTGTGCAGGGTGTGCTTCCGGAGGCGGGGGCTGTACTTCATGAAGCCCTCCTTCACCTTCTCGGAGATGCCGCCCTTCACGCGGATTTCGGTCCGGTAGTTCAGGTCGCCGGTCTCGGTGCACTGGAGCCACACGTATTCGCGGTCAAGAGCTCGCTTTGCCATCGGTCAATCCTCGTTGCTTGGGCTGCGTGCAGCCATGTATCCGGAGTCCATGTATCCGGCTGCCCACCAGCCGCTCGCGCCTTTCCTTTCCCCGCCGCACGGGGTTGCCGTGCGGCGGGGGAGGAAGGCGAATCAATCAGTACAGAAAGTGACGGGTGCGCTTCGAAGCGCCTCACGCTTGCGCGTCAGGCGATGATCTTCGTCACGACGCCCGAGCCGACGGTGCGGCCGCCTTCGCGCACTGCGAAGCGGACGCCCTCTTCCATGGCGACGCCCTTGTCGCCGAGGTCGACGAGCATGGTGATGTTGTCACCGGGCATGCACATCTCGGCGCCCTTGAGCTCCGCGATCTGGCCGGTGATGTCCGTCGTGCGGAAGTAGAACTGCGGCTTGTAGCCCTTGAAGAACGGAGTGTGGCGACCACCTTCCTCCTTCGTGAGCACGTACACCTGCGACTCGAACTTGGTGTGGGGCTTGATCGAACCGGGCTTGCACAGCACCTGGCCACGCTCGATGTCGTCCTTTTCCACGCCGCGCATCAGGCAGCCGACGTTGTCGCCGGCGATGCCCTGGTCGAGGGTCTTCTGGAACATCTCGACGCCGGTGATCGTGGTCTTCTGGTTCGGGCGGAGACCGACGATCTCCACTTCGTCACCGACCTTCACGATGCCGCGCTCGATACGGCCCGTGCACACGGTGCCGCGGCCCTTGATGCTGAACACGTCTTCGACGCTCATGAGGAACGGCTTGTCGACCTCACGCTGCGGCTCGGGGATGTAGGTGTCGATCGCTTCCATGAGCTTCGTGATGCACTCCGAAGCCTTGGCGTCGGCCGGGGTGGTGAGCGCCGGGAAGGCGGCACCGCGGACCACCGGGGTCTCGTCGCCGGGGAAGCCGTACTTGGTGAGCAGATCGCGCACCTCGACCTCGATGAGGTCCAGGAGCTCCGGATCGTCGACCAGGTCGATCTTGTTCAGGAAGACCACGATCTTCGGCACGCCGACCTGGCGGGCCAGGAGGATGTGCTCGCGCGTCTGCGGCATCGGGCCGTCGGCGGCGGACACGACCAGGATCGCGCCGTCCATCTGGGCGGCACCGGTGATCATGTTCTTGACGTAGTCGGCGTGGCCGGGGCAGTCGACGTGCGCGTAGTGACGGTTCGGGGTCTCGTACTCGACGTGCGAGGTGGCGATCGTCACGATCTTGGTCGGGTCACGACGGCCTTCCGACTCGGACGCCTTGGCGACCTGGTCGTAGGCGACGGGCGCGCTGAGGCCCTTCGCCGCCTGGACGGCGGTGATGGCGGCGGTCAGCGTCGTCTTGCCGTGGTCGACGTGGCCGATGGTGCCCACGTTGACGTGCGGCTTGGTGCGGGTGAAGGTTCCCTTTGCCATGGCGGTGATTACTCCGAGAAGAAAGAGGTGTGCGCGCGGTAGCGCTTGGATGCTGGCCGCGCGATCAGAACGAGGATGACAGGTGCGGCCGCGCCTGCCAGACCTAAGCCACCGAAGGGGCTTGAACCCTCGACCTCACCCTTACCAAGGGTGTGCTCTACCACTGAGCTACGGTGGCCAACGATGACAACGCCGCCCGTTTCACGAGCGGCGAGTCAGGAATCCTACCGAAAAGGTCGGGGCAGTCAAGCCGACGAAATCGTCCGGGGGCCGACAACGCGGCATTTCTGAACACGATTCCGAACCCGGCGATGACCGATATCGGGCTGGCTGATAAAGACCGCTCAGTTGCGCTGGTCGAGGCGCTCCACGCGGGTCTGCCGGTTGTTCTGGAGGTCAGCCAGGTCGATCCACTTGTTCGAGGTGGTGACGTGGGCGTCCAGGAACAGCATGCAGCACACGTCGCCGACGTAGCGGAACTCGACCTCGCAGTCGGCCTCGGCCGGCTTCCACGCGTTGGACGCCGTCGCCGGAAGCGGGATCGTCTCGCCCGCGCGGCTGTCGACGATGTACAGCGAGTTGCCGGGCTGCCGGATCATCGCGTTCGTGTACCACTTGGTGCGCGAGTCGAAGAAGTCGTTGGCCGCGAAGTAGCCGGGCTGCCCCTTCTCGCGGATCGATGCGCCGTTGCCGAAGGGCCGCGCATCACCGTCGACCTCGGAGAAGGGCTTCAGGAGCGGTGCCTTGGAACGGAACGGGTTGCTCTCCACCATGTCGGGGCGGTCGTACGCCCAGAAGTCCGGCGAGTCGTAGCGGTAGTCCCACGTCGGGCTCGGCACGTCCGTGCCGCCGAGCGGGACGATCGGGCCGAACTTGCCGATCGTCCACAGGATGTCCGTCCACGAGCCCTTCAGCAACGCGCCCGTGTTCGGCGTGGTGTTGACGGGCGACGGCGTGCGCACCTGCGTCTTGCCGGCGGCAAGCGTGTAGTCGAACTGGCTGGGAAGCACGTGGTCGCGGTTGTCGAGCGAGTACGTGGTCATCAGCGCGCCGATGGTGCGCAGGTTGCTCTGGCTGGCCACCATGTCCGCGTTCTTGCGCAGGATCCCGAGCGCAGGAAGCAGGATTCCCACCAGCGCGGCGATCACGGCGACCACCACCATGATCTCGACGAGGGTGACGCCGGCGCGCATGCGGCGCGCGTTCGACGGGCGATGGCTGCTGCGGGGCGCGAAGTGCGGGGTGCGCGTGGTCGTGGCTTCGTGCATGGCGATCCTCGTGCTGCGGGGTGCAGGTACGTATACGGAAGCGGCGTGCGTTCCTGTTGCCGGAACCCGCCACGGCGCCCGGGCGCGCGCCGCGGGCGGCCGGCATTGCGGGTCAGCTGAGCGCCATCGTCATCAGGAACTCGGCGTTGGACTTGGTCTTGGCGACGCGGCTGCGGAGGAGTTCCATGGCCTCCACCGTGTTCATGTCGCTCACCACCTTGCGCAGGCGCACGATGAGGTCGTGCTCCTTCTGGTCCATGAGGAGCTCCTCGCGGCGGGTGCCGCTGGCGGCGATGTTGATCGCCGGGTAGACGCGCTTCTCCATGAGCTTGCGGTCGAGGTGCAGCTCGGCGTTGCCGGTGCCCTTGAACTCCTCGAAGATCACCTCGTCGGCGCGGCTGCCGGTGTCCACCAGCGCCGTGCCAAGGATGGTGAGCGAGCCGCCGTTCTCGATGTTGCGCGCGCTGCCGAAGAACTTCTTGGGCTTGATAAGCGCGGAGTTGTCCACGCCGCCCGAGCCGATCTTGCCGGAGCCCGGCATGGCGTTGTTGTAGCCACGGGCCAGGCGCGTGATGCTGTCGAGCAGGATCACCACGTGGTCGCCGAACTCCACCATGCGGCGCGCCTTCTCGGAGACCATCTCGGCCACCTGGATGTGGCGGATGGCTTCCTCGTCGAAGGTGCTGGCAACCACCTCCACCTTGCCCTTGGTGTTGCGGCGGAAGTCGGTGACTTCCTCGGGGCGCTCGTCGACGAGCAGCACGATCACGTGCACGTCGGGGTGGTTGGCGGTGATCGCGTTGGCCAGCTGCTGCAGGATGACGGTCTTGCCGGTGCGCGGCGGCGCCACGATGAGCGCGCGCTGGCCGAAGCCGAGCGGCGTGACCATCTCGATGACGCGCGGCTCGATGCGCGCCGGTTCCGCCAGGTTCTCCAGGTGGATGCGCTTGTTCGGGTGGAGCGGCGTCAGGTTCTCGAAGGTCGGCAGGTCATGCAGCGTCTTCGGGTCGCGGCCGTTCACGCTCTCCACGCGCAGCAGCGCGAAGTACGTCTCCTGGTCCTTGGGAGGACGGATCACGCCCTTCACCACGTGGCCCTTGCGGAGGCCGAAGCGGCGGATCTGGCTCGGGGAGACGTAGACGTCGTCCGGCGAGGGCTGGTAGCTGTACTCGGCGCTGCGGAGGAACCCGTAGCCGTCGTGCAGGATCTCGAGCGTGCCCTCGGCGAGCATCAAGCCCTGCTTCTGGGCGCGGGCGCGGAGGATCTCGAAGACCAGCTGCTGCTTGGGCAGGCCGATCTGGTCCTCCAGGCCTTCCTTCTTGGCGAGCTTCACCAGCTCGTCGTTCTTCATCTTCTGGAGCGCGGAGAGGTTCAGGTCGTCCTTCTTGGCGACCTCGAACTTGCCCTTCCACTCCTTCTCGAACTCCGCGAGCTCGAGCTCGAGCTGCTCGTCCGTGGGCACGATGCCGGTGGGCTGCTCGTAGGCATGGTGATGGTTGCGGTGATGCCCGCCACCACCTCCACCTCCACCGCCACCTCCGCCACTGCCTCCACCACCACCCTTGCGACGACGACGCTTGCTCATGGTTCTGCTCCGATTCGTGTGACGCCCCGGACTGGGGCGCGTGCCGGCTGCGGCGGATGCCGCGGTGAGAGGTGAAAGTTGAGACGTGAGGGAAGGCCTGAAAGCGACCGGGTCGGATCGGGAGGCCGGCGGGCTCCCGTTCGGACGTTGCGTGAGGGGTTCCCCTTCGGGCGCCTGGCCAAGGGCCACACGACGCCAACGGCGTCGTCCGACGTTGCGTGCCTCAGGCCGGAGAACCGGGACGGGGGCAGGCTTCGTCAAGCACCGCGCGCACCTGCGCGCGCAACGAGGCGGGGTCGCCTTCGTTGCTGACCACATGATGTGCGCAAGCGCGCTTCTGGTCAAGTGGCCACTGGGCGGCCTCGCGGCGGACGAGTTCCTCGGCGGACCAGCCACGGTTGGCGCGGACCCGCTCCAGGCGCAGTTCCAGCGGAGAATCGACGAAGATCACCCGGTGGCAGGCCGCGCCGAGCCCCGCCTCCAAGAGGAGCGGTGCGTCGATAACGAGGGCCCGCGTCCCGGGCGGCGGGGACGCGAAGAGCTGCTCGCGGTGGCGCTCGATCCACGGGTGGACGAGCGATTCCAGGCGCTTGCGGTCGCCGAGGGAAGAAAACACCAGCTCCCCGAGCCGCGCGCGATCGATGGCGCCGTCCGGCGCGCGCACGCGATCGCCCCACCACGAGAGGATCTCGGCGCGGATGGACGGGTGGTTCAGCGCCTCGCGTGCGAGCGCGTCGCTGTCGCAGACCAGGCAGCCTTCCTCCGCGAGGATGCGGGCCACGGTGGACTTGCCGGCGCCGATGCCGCCGGTGAGGCCGAGGGTGGGAGGGTGGAGGGCTGAGCGAGCCACGCTGGAATCGTAGTCCGGCGCCAGGCGGGGACGAAGTGCCACTTCCCGGCGCCCCGCGGCATCACGCCGCCGATTCATGCCATGGCACGTTCGCGGGACTGCCACGACCAATGCGTTCGAGCGTGCTCATCGGCCAATCAACGGGGAACGCGCGACCACGTGGCACCCTGCGGGCCATCCTTGACGGTGACGCCCAGCGACGCAAGCTCGTCGCGGATGCGATCGCTCGCCGGCCAGTCCTTGGATGCACGTGCAGCGGCACGCTGCGCGATCAGTTCCATGACCCGCGCAACGAACGCCGGGTCTTCCGCCGGCGCGGCGTCCGCCAGGGGCGCATTGCGCCCAAGCACTCCGAGCACCGAATCCATGGCAAGAAGGCTGGCGAGCTCGCGATGCGGGCATGACGCCGCGTGGGCCTCGGGCCTGGCGCCGACCGCCTCGTTGAGGGCGGCGATGGCGCGGGCCAGGTTGAGGTCGTCGCACACCGCGTCGGTGAACGCAGCGAGCGCGCGTTCGAACGGACCGGCAGCGCGCGCTTCGTCAGGCGCACCGCCCTGCTTGGCGCGGTCCACCAGCTGCGCGTGCGCACGCGACCAGCGATCGATCATGCGCTGGCAGTCCTGGAGGCCCTGCATGGTGAAGTTTGCATTGGTGCGGTAGTGCGTGCGCACCAGCTCCAGCCGCAGCGCCGCCGGCGTCACGCCCTTCGCGAAGAGGTCACGCGCGGTGAAGAAGTTGCCCTTGCTCTTGGACATCTTCTCGCCCTCCACCTGCAGGTGGCGGGTGTGGAACCACGTACGGGCAAAGACAGGCAGGCCGGTCGCGCAGCAGCTCTGCGCCACCTCGCACTCGTGGTGCGGGAAGATGTTGTCCTCGCCGCCCGAGTGGATGTCGATCTCGTCGCCGAGCAGCATGCGCGCCATGGCGCTGCACTCGATGTGCCAGCCCGGGTAGCCCTCGCCCCAGGGCGACGGCCAGCGCATCAGGTGCTTCGGATCGGGCTTCCAGAGCATGAAATCCGCGGGATGGCGCTTCACTGCCTGGTGCGCGGCATCGATGCGCTCGCCGGCGCCCTCGCGCAGCTGGTCGAGCGTGTTGCCCGAGAGCTGGCCGTACGCGGGGAACGAGCGCACGTCGAAGTAGACGACGCCATCGGACGCGACGTATGCGTGGCCGCGCGCCACCAGCTGCTCGATCATCGCCACCATCTGCGGGATGCAGCGCGTCGGGCGCGGCATCAGCGTGCCGGGGTCGCCGCCCGCGGCACGGATCGCCTCCGCCTCGATGGCAACCTTCAGGCCCAGGTGCCGCGCGTCCTCCAGGAACCGCGCGGCATAGAAGTCGGCGATCGCCAGCGGATTGGATGGATCGATGTCCGCCCCCGCGGGAAGCTTGCCGGACTTCTTGGCCTCCGCAAGGCGCTTGCCCGCCACCGCCATCTTGTCCTCGCCACCGCCGTCGGCCGCGGAATCCTCGGTCATGTGGCCGACGTCCGTGATGTTCATCACGTGCGTGACGCGGTGGCCGAGGAGCTCGAGCGCGCGGCGCAGGATGTCGGCATTTAGGAACGAACGGAAGTTCCCGATGTGCGCGTCGTCGTAGACGGTGGGGCCGCAGGAGTAGAAGGTGAGGGGGGCGCCGTGATCCCCAGCCTCGAGGGGCGTCGATGATCGGGAAATCGTGTTGTGGATGCGGAGCACGTTCACGTCCCGATGATAGGGCCGCCGATCGCCGTCTCAGTCGGCAAATGGTGGGCGAGGCCGCACGGCCGTCGCCGGATTTCCCGAGTACACCGTCCACGCCTCGAGAGAGCGCATCGCCACCGCCCGCGCGCCGAGTATCGCTCCGTTCCCGATGCGGACGTCGGGCCCGACGAACGCATCGGCACAGATCCATGCATCGTCTTCGATGTCGATGGGCAGCCGGAGAAGCGGCATGTCGCGGCGCGTGTAGTCGTGGGTGCCGGCACAGATGTGGGCGCCCTGCGAGACCGTCACCCGCGCGCCGATCCGCACCGGCCCGAGGCAGTACAGGACGACGCCATCACCGATCGCCGAATCATGTCCAACGCTCAGGTTCCACGGGCACTCCACCCGAACCGTCCGGCGGATCCGGACGACCGGATCGATGTTTGCACCGAAGGCGGCCAGCAGCAGGCCGCGCCAGCGATACCAGTTGTGGAAGCTGCAGCGGAAGAGCGTAGCCTGCGTCACGGCCCACAGCATCCGGCCAGCCTTCTCTCGCAGCGTGTACGGGCTTTGTGCAAGTTCAGGGTTCATCGCTGGAGTTCCTCGTCCGTGGCCATTCCGGGCGTCAAGTGGGCAGGCCACGCTCGTTGCGGGCCAGTTCGCGCATCTTTACGACGATCATGAATTCGTAGGTGGCCTGCAGCCGGCAATAGGTCAGTCCCGCGACTCCGTCGAGGAATCCGGCCTTGGCGATGTACATCCACAGGAACTTCAGCAGCGGGCGGCACGGCATGCGGAAGCTGAGGTCCTTCAGCGCCTTGCGCCGACGGAATCGGTCACCGGCAAGGAGGTCGCCGATGCCGGGGCGTGGCGCACGCAGGATCTTCATCCCCTCCATCGCCTCGAACAGGCTGTATCGATTGTGCTTGTCGATCCATTCCGTCAGGCCCTTCGAGAAGTTGTAGTGCTCGAACATCGATCGCAGATAGCCATGCGGGCCGTCGATCACCGGCACTGGGTTGACGAGGCGCTCGAACCTGATGCAGTCAGGACGGAAGAAGCGCATGATCATGCCGGGCGGCATGGCATGGCGAATCCACTTGCCCATGAAATAGTTGCGGCGGCCGCAGTAGTAGGCGACGTCCCGCCTGGATGGGTCCGCCGCGATGCCGAGGATCTCCTCGCGCAGGGCGGGCGTCATCCGTTCGTCGGCATCGAGATAGAAGACCCACGGGTTCCTGAACTCGATGTGCTCCATCGCCCAATTCTGGTGCGCAGCCCAGTTGTCGAAGCGCCGCTGCACCACGCGCGCCCCCCGCGAACGGGCAATCTCGCAGGTCGCGTCGGAACTGAAGCTGTCCAGGACCACGACATCGCCGAACCCCGACACGGCATCCAGGCACGCGGCGATGTTGTGTTCCTCGTTGAGGGTCAGGATGAGGATGGAGACGTCAGCGGCCATGTATTGGTTTCCTCCGGGGACTCAATCGTTCGTTTCGCCGACGATGCGATCCAGCACACGCCTCCATTCCGCGCACTGCCTGGCGGTGGAATACTTGCCCTCGAGCGCGCGACGTCCGCGCAGCCCCTTGCGGAGCGCGGTGGCCGGTTCCTCGCGGAGGGTGCGGATCGCATCCACCAGGGCCTGGCCATCGCCATTGGCGACGACGAATCCGCACTCCTCCTCCAGCACGACGCGCGCGACCTCGCTGCCTCCTGGTCCCACGAAGATCGTGGGCCGCGCCGCGGCCATCACTCCGTAGAACTTGCTCGGTATCAGCAGCCCATCGAAGCCATCCGCGACAAGCACCAGGTGCACATCACCGAGCGAGATGAGGTCACCGAGCTTGGATCGCGGTTGGTACGGACGCGTGATGACATTCTTGATCCCGTGCAGCGCGACGAACTCCTCGATGCGCGGTCGCATGATGCCACCGCCCACGAACACCCATCGAACGCCGTCATCGTCTCGAAGGGCAAGCATGGCCTCGCAGACGGCCTGGACGTCGTGACCGACACCGCAATTTCCCGAATACTCGATGACGAACCGCTCGCCGATGCCCCAGGACTCCCGGAACGGGTTCGGGATGGTCGCCGCAAGATCGGAATCCGGGACGCCACGAACGGCAGCGAGCGACTTGAGAGGGGAGGAGAGACCATGCGAAGGAATGCCCGGCAACTCCCCAGGATCGGCCCACGGAGTGATCATGACGACCCGCGCGGGGTCGATGCCCTTTGCCAGGATCCGGTCGCGCATGCACCGACCGAGTACCACCACCGCATCCGCCTGCCCGAGGCAGAATCGATCGAGCCGGTCGAAGATGCGGTGCGCCAGGGTGCCGCGCTGCAGGACGCCCGCTGCCAACGGGACATCGGGATAGAGATCCATCGTCCAGAACACGAACCGGGTGCCCTTCGACCAGCGCAGGAATATCCCGATGAGCGAGATGAAGGGCGGCGTCGTCAGGCAGATCACAACATCGTGCCGTGGCAGCGAGAGCGCCCTGAACAGGCACGCGACATTGAAGAAGAGGAAGTCGAAGGAACGCGACGCAATGCCGCGCTTCCCGAACATGGCACCCGTCACGCGGTGGACCTCGATACCGTCCACGGTCTCGCTGCTCGGCAGCACGCTGCCGGCCTGCCCGTAGATGCTCCGGGAAGCGATCGCAGACACGCCGTCGCCATGCGCGCGAAGGTACCGGGCGAGGTCGTATGCATGCTGCGCGGTCGCCGCGACGTCTGGCCAGAACCCCTGGTTCAGGATCAGCACGCGAAGCGGATGCTTGTGCGAGTGCGCGGAGCGGATCGCCGGGCGTGGATTCGCGATCCCGTCGAGGACGTCCAGCATCTTCATCGCCAGGAACTTGCGGTCGAAGGAGCCCGCGGCGGCCAGGCAGCGCTCACGGAACGCAGCGAGTTCCGACGAGTTCGTCCGGCACCTTTCCAGCGCCGCACAGAGCTCGCCCACAGATTCCGGCAGGAACGGGATGCCCACGCCGTGCTCGCGGACGATGTCGGCCGACTCGCCCTCCACGCCGTGGAGCACCGGGATCCCCATGCCCATGCATTCGAAGAGCTTCGACGGGATGACGGTGGTGAAGAGCTCGGTCTTCCGCAGGTGGATGATGGATACGTCGAGCAGCGACCAGTATCGCGCCACGTCTGCCTTCGGCACGGAGTCGATGAAGACCACGTTGTCGAGCCGCATCCTCTCGGCGGCCTCGCGAAGGGCCTGCTTCCTGGCCCCGTCGCCGAGGAAGATGAAAGCGAACTCCTGCCCGCGCAGCCGTTCAGCCGCCTCCAGGATGGTCTCGAGCGCATGCGCCATGCCGTGGGTACCGATGTACCCCGCGACGAACTTGCCTTCGAGGCCGAGCTTGCGGGTCAGTTCCGAGTCCTTCGGGCGCGGCTTGAACTGCGAGACATCCACGCCGTTGGTGACGACGTGGATCTTCGTCCCGTCGATCCCGCGCTCGACCAGGACCCGCTTGAAAGACTCCGTGACCGACACCACCGCCGCGGCCTTGCGGTAAAGGAACATCTCCAGCCGCTCGAGCATCCGGATCGCCCGCGAGTCCTTCATGGCGCCGACCGCCTTGATCGACTCGGGCCAGAGGTCGCGGAGCTCGAAGACGTAGGGCACCCCCTTGATACGGCTGACCACGTACGCGGCGCACGCGGTGAAGAACTGCGGAGATGTGCCGACGATCACGTCGACTCCACGTACCCATGGACCGGCGAGGATCGCCGACATCATGAAGCTCAAGTAATCGAGCACGCGGCGCGAGAATCCCTCGTTCGCCGTGATGTATGACCACACCCGGATGACATCGATGCCCTCCATCCGCTCGCGCTGCCACAGGCGGTTGCGGTAGCCGTCGAACACCTTTCCCTTCGGGAAGTTCGGTGCGCAGGTGATCACCGTGACACGATGCCCCGCCCTGACCCACTCGCGGCAATGCTCGAAGGTGCGGCTCGCAGGCGCGTTCACCTCGGGCGGAAAGTTGTCGGTGAGGAAGAGAATGTGCACGTCAGGTCCAGGAAAGTGTCACAGTGCAGCGCGGGGCTGCGAAATCCGCGGAGGAGACCTCATTAGACACGGTTCGACCGAATTCCGGGTGCCAGGTCGAAGCCGACGTGGTCCATGACGCACCGTCGACGGCAACGTGGAGCGCGTGCCCTCCGCCGAGGTCCGCAGCCGAGACGCCAGGAGCCGGAATGCCCGGACACCAGTGCCAGCGCGAGCGCGCAGCACACCGGATGCCCATGTCGTCGCAGACGAACAGCGAACCATCGCGCAGTTCCCATGTCCGGCGATGCAACAGTCCCGGATGCAGGCGGACGAACCCGTCGTGCGCACACGAAACACGGATCGCGCAGGCATCGAAGGACGCGGAGAGGCCATTCGGCCGCGCACGGCGCGCGACGCGGAACCCGCCCCAGACCTCTGAGGAATCCTGGCCATCGACGGTGACGGTGTTGTGGGCGGCGGTGCCCCGCTGCCGCGAGCGTTCGGCACCGATCCCGTATTCGGAGGTGCCGGAATTGACCAGCACGCGTCGGCCGTGCAGCGAGAGCTCGAAGGAGAGCGTGTCGGCATGGGCGTGGCCCGGGAGATAGTCGGGCCCGACCGGACCGACGTCGGCGATCACCACCGCATCGCCGTGCTGCATGCGCACGAACCCACTGTCGGCGAGCACGGTGCAGCCGTCGATCGGGGCGGCGGACACCCCGAAGCCGAGCCGCCGCGCGTAGGCATCGAGCTCCACGGGCGACGGATGCACCCCGATCGCGCTGTCGTTGAAGAACGAGACCTCTCCATCGGGATGGCACATGACGCCGAGCCAGCGACGCATCGGCGCAATCCGCTCGTCGACCATCGCACGCCACTCTGCTCCCAGCACGGGGAAGGCACGGGCCAGGTTGGCTAGGTCCAGCATGTCCTCGAGCGCCAGCGCGTGGTACATCGGCGTGCGCTCGAACTGGCCGCCGTCCGCGAGGATCTGCTCAGGCACCTGCTCGCGAAGGATGCGCAACCCAATGGCGCGCCAGGACGCCGCCTCCGGCCCGTCGAACAGGCATCCCGCGAAAACGAGCGCCTTTGCGTTGACGAACAGGTGGTTGCCGAGGAGGTGCCACTCGAGGCGCCTGCAGAGCCATCGCGCCTGCACGGCCAGGCTCTGCACGCACTCCGGGGGCAGGGAGTTTCCGCCGAGCGCCCACTTGGCCCAGTTGACGATCCGGAGCGATGCCGGGTACGGCTCCCAGCCAGTGCCGCGCCCGGGTGGATTCTCCGCGACCCAGCGCGCCATCAGCGCACGGTGCCACGGCGATCGCCCAACGGCACCCTCGGCGCAGAGGTCATCGAAGTAATGCAGGTTGTAGCGCCAGAGCTTGGCGATGCCGGGATCGTCCCAGCCGCACTCGTCGACCGAGCGTTCCTGGTTGAGCAGGCGGAAGGTCGCCGGACCCGACATGCTCGGCCGGCGCGGTGCGGGCACGACCCACCTGCCGTGCATCGTCCGAAGTTCCGGGGCCGGGCGCAGGTCGGGCGACGGACGCGCAAGGCGGAACCGCACCCGGCCGTACACCTGCACGGCCTTCAGGTGGCGCACCGTGTTCCAGAAGCGGAGCATCGCGGCAGGGCCGCGCATCAGGCCGCCAATACCCGCTCCAGGACCTGAACGATTCGCTCGCTGGTGCGCCCGTCCCAGAGCGGCGGGATGGTCCCCTTCTTCCACTGGTCGGCGAACAGACGGTCGAGCGCGGGCCCGAGCGCCGCCGGGTCGATGCCCAAAAGCTCGTTGGTCCCGATCGTCACGGTCTCGGGGCGTTCCGTGCTGCTGCGGAGCGTCATGCACGGCACGCCCATCACGGTGGTCTCCTCGGTGATGCCGCCGGAATCGGTGATGACCGCCTTGGCGTGCTTCACCATGTAGTTGAACTCCAGGTACGGCTGCGGATCGACCAGCAGGATGTTCGCGGGCACCTTGGCGCCGTCGCGGATGGTCTTCGCGGTGCGCGGATGCACCGGGAACACCACCTTCTCGCCGCGCGTGCCTGCGGAGATGGCGTCGAGCATGCGCTGGAAGGTGTTGCCCGAGTCGACGTTCGCCGGGCGATGCAGCGTCATCACGAAGTACCGGCCGGGCTCCAGCCCGTGCTCGCCCCAGAACGGCGGCGGGCGCAGGCGGTCCATGTTCGCCAGGAGCGTGTCGATCATGGTGTTGCCCACGAAGTGGATCGCGGACTCCGGGACTCCCGAGCGGCGCAGGGTCTCGTTCGCCACCTCGCTGGTGGTGAAGAAGAGGTTGGTGATCGAGTCGGTGACGAGGCGGTTGATCTCCTCCGGCATGGTCCAGTCGCCCGAGCGGATCCCGGCCTCGACGTGCGCCACCTTCACCCACAGCTTCTGCGCCGCGATCGCGCAGGCCATGGTGGAGGTCACGTCGCCCACCACTAGGCACAGGTCGGGCTTGCGGTCCATGAGCAGCTTTTCGTAGCGGATCATGATGCCCGCGGTCTGCTCGGCGGCGGTGCCCGAGCCGACCTCCAGGTTCACGTCCGGTGCCGGGATGCCGAGCTGCTTGAAGAAGTCGCCCGACATCTTCTCGTCGTAGTGCTGGCCGGTGTGCACCAGACGGAAGCGCACCGGGCCGCCCTGCGCCTTGCGCGCCTCGATGGCGTGGATGATCGGCGCGATCTTCATGAAGTTCGGTCGGGCGCCAGCGATGATGTCTACGAGCACGGTGTTCACGCGCGGATCCTCGGGAAGTCGGCGGCCTCGATGCTGACCTTGGCCACCTCGATGATCTCCTCGAACGGGATGGGAGCCGGACCACGTCCGGCCACCGCATCGACGAACGCCCTGGCGCACGCCTTCTGGCCCTTGTCCTGGCTCCACAGGTTCATCTTGCGGAATCCCGGCCAGCCGAAGCCGTGCAGCTTCCGGAAGTTGTCGAGCTGCAGCACGCGTCCGCCGGCGAACACCTCCAGGCGTTCCTTCGGGAAAGCCTTGGTGCCGTTGGCGAAGTAGTGCACGGTGCCGATCGAGCCATCGTGGAACGCCATCTGCACCGAGACCGTGTCACCGGTGCCGGTGTCCATGGTGCAGACGTCGATCGCGGAGACGCGCGAACCCGCCAGGAAGCGCAGGAGGTCGATGAAGTGACAACCCTCGCCGACGATCCGGCCGCCGCCGATGACGCGGTCCTGCGTCCAGTGCTCGGCGGGAATGGCGCCCGCGTTCACGGTCATGATGAAGCTCTTGGGCCCCGTCACCCCGCCCAGCAGCCCGTGAATGCGCTGCACCTGGGATGCGAAGCGGCGGTTGAAGCCGACCATGACGATCGGCGAACGTCCCGCGGCGCGCGCATCGGCGTAGGCCTGCTCGATCTCGACCACCTCGTCGGCGCGGAGCGCAAGCGGCTTCTCCACGAAGACGTGCTTGCCTGCGCGTAGAGCCTTGCTCACCATCGAGGCATGGCTGTCGTGGCGCGTGGTGATGACGACGGCATCGATCTCCGGGTCGGCGAAGACGCTCGCGGTGTCGGTGGTGGTCTGCTCGAAGCCGAACTTGCGGCCCGCATGCACGCCGCTCACGCCGCCGGCGCTCGCGACGGTCTTCATCCGTGCGCCGGCCGACTTGAACGCAGGGATCAGCACCGCCGTCGAGTAGTTTCCGCTGCCGATGAAGGCGATCGTCGCCGAGCCACTGCCCTTGGGCGCCAGCGTGACGGACTGCGTGCGCACCTGCGCATCGGGCTTCGCCGACTCCGTCGGATACTCCAGCAGGATGCCGAGCGACGGGCCGGCACCGCCGACCAGCTCGTAGGCCTGCTCCGCCTGCTCGATCGCGAAGCGGTGCGAGATGAGCGGCTTCACGTCGAGCCGACCGTCCGCCATCATGTCGAGGACCGCCTCGAAGTTCCGCTGCTCGGTCCAGCGGACGAAGCCCACGGGATAGTCGTTGCCCTTCTCCTCGTAGTTGGCGTCGTAGCGACCGGGACCGTACGAGCAGGAGACCTGGAAGGTGAGTTCCTTCTCGAAGAAGTCCGCGCGGGAGAGCTCCAGGCCGGTCACGCCGACCAGGACGATCCGGCCGCGCTTGCGGCACATGAGCGCGGCCTGGTGGACGGGTTCGTTGCTCTTGGTGCTGGCGGTGATGATCACGGCATCGACGCCGCGGCCGCGCGAGAATGCCTGCGCCGCAGCCACCGGGTCCTGGCCTGCGCCCAGGTTGACGGTCTCTGCACCGAGCTTGCGGGCCAGTTCGAGCTTGGCGGGATCGAAGTCCAGGCCGAGCACGCGGCAGCCGTGGGCGCGGAGGAGCTGCACGGTCACCAGGCCGATCAGGCCGAGGCCCGTGACCACCACCGACTCGCCGAGCGTCGGCTGTACCAGGCGGATGCCCTGCAGCGCGATCGCGCCGAGCACCGTGAACGCTGCCTCGTCGTCCGAGACTCCCTCGGGGACGCGCGCGCACAGGTTTACCGGGACGCTGACGGCCTCGGCATGCTTGCCGTTGGAAACGACACGGTCACCCAGCTCGAAGCCGGCGACGCCGTTGCCCGTGGCCATCACGCGACCGACATTGCAGTAACCGAGCGGGAGCGGCTGGTCGAGCTTGTTCATCACCGACTCGAAGGTCGGCACCAGGCCATCGGTCTTGATCTTGTCCAGCACCATTCGGACCTTGTCCGGCTGCTGGCGGGCCTTCGCGATCCATCCGGCCTTGCCGAACTCGACGAGCATGCGCTCGGTGCCGACGGACACCAGCGTCCGCGTGGAGCGGATCAGGAGCTGCCCAGGGCGGACTGCGGGGCACGGGACCTCCGCCACCTCGGTGGCGCCGGTCTTGAGTGACTGGAGGATCTGCTTCATTGTGATTACGGACCTTGACTACCAGGTATCAGAGGAATTCCGGTACGGCTTCCAACGCAGCCATCAATTCACCGACCTGCTTGGCCGACCCCATGGTGACGCGCACGCATCCGGGAATCATCGCGTTGCGGTTGCGCACGTAGATGCCCTTGGACTTCAGCGCGCTGCAAAGTTCGTTGGGACGGCGGACCTTGAATAGGACGAAGTTGCCCTCGCTCTCGTAATGCTGCAGGCCCTTCTCAGTGCACCACGAGCAGAAGCGCGAGCGGGAACGCTTCACGTCCTCGATCCAGGCGGCGATGACTCGGTAATTCCGCAAGGCGTGCAGCCCGAGCCGCTGCGCGATCATCGAGATGTTCTTGCCGTTGCGGATCTTGTTCACAGTGTTGACGATGCCCAGGGATGCACACAGATAGCCAAGGCGCAAGCCCGCCATGCCGAAGCCCTTGGAGAAGGTGCGGGCAACCACCACATTTTCGAAGCGCTCGACGAGCGAGGCGCAGGATGGGCTTCCGGCGAATTCGATGTAGGCCTCGTCGAGGATGATGAGGGTCGAGGGAAACCGCTCGGCCAGCGCCACGACGGACCTCTGCGGCAGGAGATAGCCGCAGGGATTGTTGGGACTCGCCAGATAGACCGCCTTTGCCGGACCGGCTGCCTCGACACGCGTCGCAAAGGCCTCGAGGTCGAACGCGAACGGGGGCCCGAGCTCGACCTTGTCCAGCCGCGCGCCGGTTTGGAGCACGTAGACGAAAAAATTCTCGTACGTCGGGCACAGCGCGACGACCGTGTCGCCCTCCTGCAGATAGGCACGGCACAGCGTCTCCAGTCCGACGTCTGAGCCCGGGAACGTCAGGATCAGGTTTGAGTCGATGCCGACGAAGCCGGCGAGCGCATCGGTGAGCTCAAGTGCCAGGTAGTCGGGGTACCAAGCCACCAGGCCGCGCTCGTCGAGGATGCGCCGCAGCTCCTGCCGGTACAGCTCGAGGTCATGGGGCGCCTCGTTCCAGTCGAGCTTGAGCAGGTCGCCCGGAGCGGACTCCGACCACACGTCCTGAGGAGTGATGCGATAGGGCTCGAGCTCGTCGACGAAACGGGATGGCTTCACCATGACGTCGTCTCCGGAAGGACCACTTGGTAATCCGGCTCCGACGACACTCGGTCGGAGCCCAACGAATAGTGAAACCGCTTTGCCATGCGACGCAGGCCGGTCGGCACCAGCTTGAGAGCGAGTTGGTAGGCACCGAGACGCTGAAAGGGACGCGTCCGCCGTCCGCGCGACCGGAGCGCACGGGCATCCAGAAGCAATTCGAGGTGGTCCTGCTGCACGCCGTCGAGGTACTTCCGCAGACCGCCGGCCTCCGCAACACTGCCGATCAGGCGCGTCGCGCATAGACCGACCTGGCAAGCACGGTGGGAGTCGGAGGACGCGATCATGCGCATGCCATGCCGCTCGGCCAATGAACGGATACGAGGCGCCGAATCGCGCGCTTTCCAGCCGCCGTTCAGCAATTCGATGAACTCGAACCGACCCAGAAAGTCATCCTCGCCATGAATCGCCATATACCCCGAACCAGGCTTCCAGGGGTGCGGCATGACGGCTATTCCACCCTGGGAACGGATGTGATCGAGGATGTCGCGCCGATGCCTGCCGGCCTCGAGTCCGTCGGCGACGAAGAGCCCGAGAATGTGTGCGCCCGCGTCCGTGGTGAACTCGCACCCAGGCACGATCTCCACTCCCCGGGAGGTGAATCGTTCCGGGTCGATTGCGCAGCGGCGATCGTGCTCGGTGATGGCGATGGCTCCGATGCCGCGCCGAACGCACGCATCAAGCAACTGCTCCGGCGTCGTGAAGCCGTCGAACGAGTCCCTTGTGTGCGTGTGGAGGTCGACAATCATCTTCCGATGCGCTGCAGGAAGGTGGGGAACTTGCCCTCGCCGCTCTGCACGAACTCCGCGGGACTTGCCACGCGAATGTCGAGCCCGGTGGTCTTCGAGAGTTCGGCGACGATCTTCTGAGCCAACTGGCCCGTTTCGGCCTGTGACGCCTCGCCCCAGAGGGTGAATGAGACCGTGAGCTGGCCTGGCTGATCCTGCACAAGCTGGAATCGCCGGATCTGCTGGAGCTTGGAGAAATAGGTGTAGAGATTCACGGTCGCCATCCGCGACCCATCCGCGGCGATCAGATAATCGTCCTTTCGTCCCCGGATCGCGCGCACGATCGGCGCTCCCCGGCCGCAGGAGCACGACTTCCATCCGCCCTCGGCAAGGTCGCCCGTGTCGTACCTCAACAACGGCATCGCCGTGTTGTGGAGGTTCGTCGCGACGATCCGGAAGCAGCCCGGTTCCGACGATGGCAATAGCTCCACGAAGCCGTACTCCCAATCGACGTGCATGCCTTCATGGCGCTCGCAGTCGTGGAACATGCACGTAATCTCCGCCTGGCCGTAGTGGTCGAACAGCTCGATTCCGAAGGCTTCGCGCAGCGCCTCACGGAGGCCGGCGGGAACCGCTTCCGAGGCGCAGAAGGCGGCCTTGAGACCGGGCAGCTTCCAGCCGAACCGGAGCGCGTGCTGGGCAACGAGCATCAGGGCAGACGGATACCCCCGCAAGAACCGAGGCTTCCAGCGTTGGAGGAAACGCGCGTATTCGGAAATCGCCGCATCGTCCATCCTGAACACCGAGAAGTACGCCCAGTTCCGCAGGCGGTCGACCTTCATGAGAGGCAGGCCCGGTTGGGGCGCGTAACTCCGGAAGATCGCCACGCGGTCGCGAAAGTTGTATCCCGCCCACTTCCACTGGCGCCAGATCACGCCCTGCTCGATCAACCACTGGTCCGGGCTCGTGTAGGCCTTCAGCGGCTCACCGGTCGTGCCGGATGTCGCGAACGACAGGGAACGTGCGGCAACCCCCGGGACACAGAAGTCACCGTGGTTCTCGCGAACCTCGGCCTTGGTCAAGACCGGCAACTTCGCCAGCTCCGCGAACGGGTCCTTGCCATCGACACGCACCCCGTACTTTCGGAAGGTTGACGAGTACCACGGGACGTTCGCGTGGGCATTTCGCAGAATCAAAGACAGCCAATTGCCCTGTTGATCCCGGATGGCATCGGCCTGGAAGTACTGGCTCGCCTTCAAGAAGGAGCTGTAGGTCCGAATGCCGCGCAGGGTGAGAAGGGCGTCGGAGAGTGGATTCATGTCGATGTTCCGAACAGAACCGCGGAGCCCTCCGAGTCTAGCAACGCTCCGTGCGCATACGAAGTGCGGATCTCGAACCTCCGTTCACGATGCTTCTTGGGGTGAAAGGGGACGTCAGCCCTTCGACGAGAGGCAGGGTCGGACTTGAATGCGGCCGAAAATCTCCCATCACGCGCGTCAGGGTTATAGGACTTTTATGCTCTGCTCGACGGTCTGTCGATAGACACTTCGGTGGCACGGATGGCATTCCGCAAACCGAAATCGCATCTGCTGGCTGATAGCGTCGACTGTGAGGCGCAGCGCACTTTGCGGCGCCCGAACGGCTTGCCATGAATCCCGCAGCAGCACTCATCGCACAATCCGCCGGCGACATCGGCGCCCAAGCGGCCGCGGCGATCAATCTCCTGCTCACGCCAACCGGACTCGTCGTCGCGGTGATCGGACTGGTGGTGGCCGCTGCCCTCTTCGTCTCGCGGGCAGGGACTGAGCTGATCGGCGCATCAACGATCTTCCTGCTCTCGATGATGCGGCTCGAATCCAAGTACGCGGACAACACGCTCATACAGCCGCTGCAGACGCTCCGCGATCTGTCTCGCCCCATCAGCCTGATACTGGTCCTCCTCCTGGCGATGCGCGCACTCGCGTTTCCTCGCGGAGAGCGGCGCACACTGGTCACGAGCTCCTGCGCGGTGTTCTTGGCATTCGACTGCTACTTCATGGTCATGCTCGGCTTGTTCGCCGACCCGACGCGAGCCAGCCTCGGCTTAGTCTCGATCGTCGGCGTCTTCCTGGCCTTCACGCTCGGTCTCGGGAAGCTGCTGCAGCCGGAGGGCAACCGCAACGCCTTCGTCCGCGTGTTCATCTGGGCGGGGTTCATGTTCCTGGCAGCGAATCTCCTGCAACTCGGACTCGGCTACTCGAGCGCCGTGATCCGGGGACGGTTGGGCGGCATTAGCGGCAATCCCCAGCAATTCGCCGCCACTTGCTGCGCCTTCACTATTTTCTTCTGCTACCTCTTCGCCACGAGCCGGGCGGGATCACCCTTCAAATGGATTGCCGCCGCATCGATCGGGATCATGGCACTGTTCGTGATCTGGAGCGGCTCGCGCACCGGCGCGGCCAGCTTCGCGATATGCCTCCTCGGATACTTCCGCAGCCGCATCGGCCGACTCGCCATCGTGATGGCCGTGGCGGCACTGATCCTCGTGGCACTGTCGTCGGTCTTCTCCGAGAGCACGGTGGGCACCGATCGCTTCTTCTATGGCGGGGATACCCGGACCGCGGTCTGGCTGGACGCGCTCGACCTATTCAGCAAGGCGCCCATCCTTGGCGGAATCGTCACCTATGGCGACGAAGGACTGAATTACTCCGAGTCGAGCTACATCCGCGCCCTGGCGATGCTCGGGCTCGTGGGGGGCGCCTACATGCTCGCGATCGTTGTCTCGATGCTAGGGACCGCGTGGCGCTGCTGGCGAATCAGCGTCGGGTACCCCGAGATCGCCCCCCTCGGCGACGTCGTGATCGCGTCCACGGCGTTCCTGCTGTTCGTGAATGCTTTCGAGGGATTCATGTTCGGCGTGCTCACGTTCTTCGTCGTCTTCATCTATTCGGTGTTCGCGCTGTCGGCATCCGTGGTTGACGCGAGCGCCGCAAACGAACAACCGCCCGAGGTTTCGGGCGATGGGCCGGGATGGGCGCCGATCTCCTCATGAGGATCGTGCATGTCATCGAGTCGATGCGGCGCGACCGGGGAGGGCCAGTGACCGTCGTCGCGGAGCTGGCGCGGGCACAGGCGCTCGCCGGCGCTCGCGTGTCGGTCGCGCATCGCACCAGCGCGAGCACCGTGTCCGACCTGGCCGCGTTGGCGTACCGTTGGCAAGGCCTCGGAATCGAGCAACTGGACACTGGGTCGCCAAACTGGCGAGATGCCGCTCTCAGCGCGGCCGTCGAGCCCACCGTGCTTCACCTCCACGGCGTCTGGGACCGCGACATCTGTGCCGCCGCGAAGGCGGGCGACCGATCCGGTACTCCGTGGGTCGTTTCCACGCACGGGATGCTGCATCCCTACGCGATGGCGCAGAAGCACCTCAAGAAGATGGCCTACCTCATGCTGTACGGTGACATCCTCCGGCGCGCGGACGCGCTGTTCGTGCTGAACGAGGCCGAGCGCCTGCAGGCCGCGGCCCGATTCGGAACGCGCGCGGTGCTGGTGCCAAACGGGGTCGACCCTGCACAATTCGATTGCTCAGACCAAGGGGCGGCGTTGCGGAAACTGGTGCCGCAGATCGGTGATCGCCCATACCTTCTGTTCCTCGGCCGACTGCATCCCATCAAGGGAATCGAAGGCTTGGTGCGGTCGTACGCGATGGCTCGGGAACAGGGGCTCGACGCGGAACTGGTACTCGCCGGGCCCGACGATGGAGCTCTCCCCTCCGCGCTTTCGACCGCCGACCATTTGCGGGTGCGGTCCCATGTCCATGCGCCCGGTCAGTTGGACGGCGCCCTCAGGATCTCGGCGTATTCCGGCTGCGCATTGTTCGTGCATCGTCCTGTCTACGAGGGGTTCGGCCTGGCGATCGCGGAGGCGCTCGCGGCAGCAAGGCCCGCGCTCACCACCGCCCGATGCGAACTGGACGGATCCGGCGCGGGAACCTTCCTAATCCGGGCGCCGGACGACGACCGGGACTTCGCCATCGCGATGAGCCGGGCCTACGCCGCGGAGCGTCCGATGCGAAGGCGGGAAGACGCGGTGCAATGGGTGAACTCGCGATTCTCTTGGGCCGCCATCGCGCGGCTGCTTGCGCGTGAATACGAGTTTGCGCTGAATTCCGGGCCAGAGAGATACACTCCGCCGAATTGAGGTTGACCGTCCGAGCTCCGTTTTGAGGAACAGACATGTGTGGAATTGCCGGCACCTTCGCCTACATCCCCGGGACCGAGCCTGTCGATCGGGCGGAGCTTGATCGGACGCGGGATGCGATGGTCAGCCGTGGCCCGGACGGATTCGGATCGTGGTACTCCTCGGACGGCCGAGTCGGGCTTGCGCACCGGCGGCTCGCGATCATCGACCTTTCGGAGGGCGGTGCGCAGCCCATGGTCGACCAGGAAACGGGCTGCGTCATCGCCTTCAATGGCGAGATCTACAACTACCGCGAACTTCGTGCCACGCTGGAGGCCAAGGGACACCGCTTCCGCTCGGAGAGCGATACCGAGGTGCTGCTGCGCTGCTATCTCGAGCATTCCCTGTCGGGCGACGGCGCCGAGATGCTGGCGAACCTCCGCGGGATGTTTGCGCTGGCGATCTGGGATCCGCGGCGAATGGGCATGCTGCTCGCCCGCGACCAACTGGGAATCAAGCCGCTTTACATGGCAGACGACGGCCGGACGCTGCGGTTCGCTTCTCAGGTCAAGGCGTTGCGAGCCGGTGGCGGGCCGGTCGACCTCACACCGGATCCCGCCGGCCAGGTCGGCTTCTTTCTGTGGGGCTACGTGCCCGATCCGTTCACCTCGTACGTCGGCATCCGCGCCCTGCCCGCCGGCACGTCCATGTGGGTGGATGCGAGCGGCGCGACCGGACCGCGCCCGTACTGGGATCTGCGGACCGAGATTGCCGGCTCCCGTGAGCGCGCCATGGGCCTGGGCGAGGACGACGCGCTTGCCGATCTCCGGGACGTACTGGCCGATTCCGTCTCGCATCACCTGATCTCCGATGTTCCGGTCGGGGTGTTTCTCTCGGCCGGCATCGACTCGACAGCCGTCGCCTCGCTCGCCGCGATGGCGTGCCCCGGTGAGCGGGTCCGGACGCTCACCCTCGCGTTCCGCGAATTCGAGGGCACGCCACAGGACGAATCGCCGTTGGCAAGCAAGATCGCCGCGCTCATCGGTGCTGAGCACCGGACGGTACGCGTGCAGAGCGGAGACTTTGAGAGCAGCATCGAATCCGCTCTCACGTCGATGGACCAGCCAACCGTGGATGGAGTGAACACCTACTTCGTGTCCAAGGCTGCGCGCGAAGCGGGCCTCAAGGTGGTGCTGTCAGGCCTCGGCGGCGATGAGCTCTTCCACGGCTACCGACTCTTCAGGACGATTCCAGATCAGCTCGCGCTCACCCGGTCGCTGGCCGCGGTACCCGGCCTCGGCCGGGGGCTTCGCATGGCGCTTGCGCCAGTATTTGGCGCGCTCCGGAAGCCCAAGGCAGCAGGCATCGTCGAGTTCGGCTCGGACGTCGCGACGGCATACATGTTGCAGCGCGCGCTGATAATGCCCTGGGAACTGTCCTCGGTCCTGGACCAGGAAGTCGTCGAACGTGGACTCGAGCGACTCGATCCGATCGGCCGGCTGAACCGGCAGATCGAGGGGATAGATGAAGTGCAGGCGCAGATTTCCGCGCTCGAGATCTCCTGCTACATGCGGGACCAGCTGCTGCGCGACTCCGACTGGGCAAGCATGGCACATTCCATCGAATTGCGCGTCCCGCTCGTCGACTCGTGCCTCCTTCGCAACGTGGTCCGCCTGCGCGCCCGGGGGGTCGCTTGCAGCAAGCTGCAGATGTGCCGCGCCGCGAACCCGGCGGCGAGCGCACTCATCGAGGCCAGGCCAAAGACAGGTTTCGGCATCCCGGTTTCCCGGTGGATGCACACGCTCGGGGTGATGCCGTCGGTTCCGGGACACCCGATGCGCAGCTGGGCCCGCTTCGTCCACCAATGGAGCGCTGAGCATTGATACCGGGGCGAAAGCCGAACCTGCTCGGCGGGATCGTCCACACCATTCCGCAGGTGGCCGAGCTGTCGGCGGGGCCCACCTACTCGGTGATGCGCATGTGCGAGAACCTGATCGACTTCCGGAAGAAGGTCACGCTCGCCGTACTCGATTGCGAAGGGCACCGACCCGTCCCCGACTACGTGCGGCGCTTCGCGCAGACCGGCGGGCTTGGGCGCCTCGGTGCGAGCGGCGACATGTTCGCGTGGCTGCGGAAGTCCGCGATCGACGGAACGGCGTCCATCATTCACTCCCACAATCTGTGGCTGATGCCCACCGTCTATCCGGGCTGGATATCGAGGCTGTACTGGACTCCCTCCGTCTGCTCCCCGCGGGGCGCCCTGGCGGCAGCGGCATTCAGCAGCGGGTCCAAGGTGAAGAAGCCGTTCTGGAGCATCGTGCAGAGGCCGTCGCTCCAGTACTACACCGGCTTCCACGCCACCGCCGATCTGGAGCTGGCCGATATACGACGACACGGATTCCAGCAGCCCGTCGCCATCATCCCCAACGGCATCGATGTCCCGTCCCTTGTCCGGACGCCAGGCCGGCGGCGGACGCTGCTGTACCTCGGGCGCATCCATCCGAACAAGCAGGTTGAGGTGCTGGTCCGGGCATGGGCGCAGCTCGAGGGCGAGCACACCGAGTGGCAACTGAGGATCGTCGGTACCGACATCGATGCGCGCGGATACCTCGAGAAGATGCGGAAGCTCGCCGAGGAACTGGGACTGGAGCGGATTTCCTTCGACGGCGAGTTGGTCGGCGAAGCCAAGCTAGACGCCTACAGGTCATCCGACGTCTACGTGCTCCCCACCCTAACGGAAAACTTCGGAGTGACTGTCGCCGAGTCGCTGGCGGCGGGCACGCCCGTGATCGTCACGAAGGGCGCGCCTTGGCCGAACCTCGAGACAAACGGCGCGGGCTGGTGGATCGAGCACGGCATCGGACCGCTGGTCGCGTCGATGCGCTTCGCGATGTCCCGGCCCCGCGAGGAGCTCGAGGAGATGGGCCGGCGCGGACGGCAGTGGATGATGAACGACTATGCGTGGCCTACGCTGGCCGCCAAGATGCTCGAGTTCTACGAGTGGATCTACCGGGGAATGTCACCTGGGGACAAGGCGCCCTGGATCGATGTCACCGGCAAACGGCAATGGCGACCGCGGGCAAAGGCGCGGTGACGAACGAGGATCCGCTGCGTGCGCGGCGCGGTGTCCGACCCGACTGTTGATGTGCCCGGGAATCATCCACCGAGTGAGTGACCCGGGCGGGCGGCGCAACGACTCCGTAAGCTGCTCTGCGAGGCAGAGCATCAAAAAAGTGGTAGTCGCAGGTCTAGACCGACGACGGCACCGTCGTCCGAGCCCATCCGCAGCGTCCCCATCGGGTGATACGCCTCGTACGGCTTCGTCTAGCCGACATCGATGCGCGCGGGTACCTCGAGAAGTTGCGGCAACTCGCCGAGGAACTCCGACTGGAGCGGATTTCCCTTGACGGTGAATCGAACGGAACTGTTCGCCGGGAATCCAATGGTTTGTGGCGCGATGACCCACTTTGCGGTTCCGGATGTTCGACGCACCGCGTGCGGACCAACCGCTAATATCCATCAATTCTCACGGGGCACGTGCCGATAAGAAAGAACCCCCGTCGCGAGGACGACGATGGGAAGTTGGACCACCCCGAATGCCAGACTATCACCCACAAGATCATTGATCCCAAGAAGAGTGAGTCGTGACAGGATCAGGCGAGCGCCACCAGCTCCCAGGGGTCGTCGATTCCCGGAGTTGGCGATGAAGCATGAATCGAAAACCATGAAGCCCCTGCGTGTCATAAACGTCATACCGTCATTGGCAGACGTGTCGAGTGGTCCGTCCTACTCGGTGCTGCGTCTGTGCGAATCCCTCCGGGAGGCCGGGATCGAGCTGACGGTGGCCGCGCTCGATTCACCGTCCCACCGGGAAATGCCTGCATGGGTTAGGCGATTTCCCCGTTCTCTAGGTCCCCGTCGGCTTGGCCGAAGTGTGTCCATGGCACGTTGGCTCGACGCAGAGGCTGCGGCTGGAAACGTCGACCTGATCCACAACCACAGCCTCTGGATGATGCCGAACATATACGCGGGCCAGGTGGCCTGCAGGCGGCGCGTACCTTACGTGGTGTCGCCGCGCGGTACGTTGTCTTCAGCTGCGTTTCGCAGCGGGTCCGCCGCGAAGCGCCTGATGTGGCCGATGCTGCAGCGGCCATCGCTCCGTTGCACAGCGTGCTTTCATGCAACGTCCGCCGCCGAGGCGGATGACGTGCTGGCCGCCGGCTTCCATGCACCGGTGGCGGTAATCCCGAATGGCATCGACGCGCCCGCACCTGGTCGAGTTCTGGGGTCACGCAGAACCCTGCTGTACCTCGGCCGAATCCATCCGATCAAACAGGTCGACGTCCTGCTCGCCGCATGGAAACGCCTTGAACGATTGTCGGTGGATTGGGACCTTCGAATTGTCGGACCGGACAACGATGGATTCCTAGGGGAGATGAAAAGGCTCGCGGGCAGCCTCGGTGTCCAGCGTGTGCGGTTCGAAGGCGAGTTGCAAGGCGATGCAAAGCTCGATGCGTACCGATCCGCTGATCTATACGTGCTCCCGACGCGAAGCGAAAATTTCGGAATGACAGTCGCGGAGGCGCTCGTGGCCGGGACCCCGGCAGTCGTCACCGACGGAGCGCCGTGGTCCGGCCTTCGATCCGAAGGTGCCGGATGGTGGATAGATCAAGGGGTGGATGCGCTGGAGAGCGCGCTTCGCGGAGCAATGTCAACTCCACGATCTGAACTAGAGGCCATGGGATTACGCGGGCGAAACTGGATGATCCGGGATTTCGGCTGGAAACAGATCGCAGACCGGATGGAGTCGCTGTATCGGTGGATACTCGCAGGCTCGCGGGATGACTCGCGTCCCCCGGAGATTTTTGCAGCCGCGCATGGGCGCAAGGAGCAAGCCAGATGAACCATGGAACCGAGAGCGCACGCTGGACACCAGGAACCGCGCCCGTCGCAGTACTCATGATCTCGCTGAATGAAGGCCACAACATGGAGGCGGTATGTCGAAACCTCCAAGGATGGGCACAGGAAGTCCACCTGGTGGACAGCTACAGCCGTGACGAGACCGTCGACATCGCGCTTCGCTACGGTGTGAAGGTCGTCCAGAGGCGGTTCCGAGGCTTCGGTGACCAATGGAATTTCGCGGTGAAGCAGTTGCCCGTGAACGCGCCGTGGACGATGAAGCTGGACCCGGACGAGCGGGTCACCGACCGCCTGAAGCGGAGCATCGAGCGCGCGGTGCGCGACGAAAGCGCGCAGGGCATCTCGGTGACGCGACGGCTCTGGTTCATGGGGCGGCCACTGCGCGTCCGCCATCCGCTGCTGCGCGTCTGGCGATCCGGCACGTGCCGCTTCACGGACGTGTCGGTGAACGAGCATCCGATCGTCGATGGGCGCATCGTGCACCTCATGGAGGAGCTCGAGCATCACGACAGCCCCGACCTCGAGCACTGGCTTCACAAGCAGAACCGCTACACGACCGACGAGGCGATCATCCGCTTCCGGCAGCAATCGCTCGCCGCGGTTCCTGCGTTGTTCGGCGACCGTCTCCAGCGGCGCATGTGGCTCAAGAAGCACTTCTTCGCGTTCCCGCTTCGATACCAGGTGCTGTTCGCGTACCTCTGCATGTTCGAGGGGGCGATGCTCAGCGGCAAGACCGGGCTGATCTGGGCGCACCTGCGTACGGAGGTCGTCCGGTACATCGAGTACAAGGAACTCGAGATGCGCCTTCGTGGCGCTGTGCCTCCGAAGCTGATGCACAGCGTCGGTGAGCCGGATGCACGCGTCGCCCAATACTGAAGCCTGCCGGGAAAGCCACCGTCAGCGGGGCTGATCGCCTGGAGGGGGCGGTGTCGCCGGAACAAACGAAGGCGGCGTCGCATCGTCGCGCTCCACCCAGAATCCGATCTCGCCGCCAGCGAGCGTCACAATCTCGCCCGAGGCGGCATTCCGGAGGGCGCGAATATCCGGACGTGCGCTGACGCGCCATATGCGCTTGCCGTCGGCGCGGACGGCGCCCGTGACGATGACAGTCGCCTCGAAGGAGATGGGTTCGCTGCCAATCGTCGACCGGACCACGCCGCCGGTGCGGGCGTTGATCTCGGTCATGATCGCATCCATTTCCGCCGCAAGGGCGTCGCGGTCGGTGATTGGCACGGTGGTTCCGTCCGGTCCGGGCAGCGCCGTCGTGTTCCACCACAGGAACACGCTCGCACCGAGCAGCGAGTAATGACGAAGCATCTCACGGTAGCAGCGCGGGTCCTCGGGATAGCCGACGAAGCCAGGCTTGTCTCCGGCGTAGTGTCGCGGCGCGATCCATGGGTGCATCGGGCGATCCATCGAGCCTCGACGGCAGGCGCGGCCGAGCTGAACGTCGATGAGGAGGCTCTGCCACGGTCCGCGCCCGAGGCGCTTGGTTCCCTCGTGGGCAAGCCGGGTCGGATCGGCGGGATCGATGAACCACGCGGTGTTCGCCTGCTGCACCGCGCCGTATGCCACGGGAGATGGCGCAGTTCCGAAGATGTTGTCCGACGGCTGCTGATGACCGTTGGGGTCCGGAGCGGGCCGGTCAACCATGCGCTTGCCGTCGTAATTGGAACCTTGGAGCGAGGGAAATGCCTCCTTCGCAGGGCCCCAGATCGCGTGGTTCATCAAGGCGCCGGTGAAGCGGCCGACCGCAAGATTCCATCGCAGGTAGGCGCCGGACCGCTGGGGCTGAAGCACTTCGTCGAGCGGTATGCCTTCCGTCAATGCACTCAGCGAGGGACTGCCGTACATCGGCTTTGCAAAGCGCGGGTCGCCGCGCAACGCCGAGAGTTGCGCGGCGTCGAGTCCCCAGCAGGCGAATCGACCCCATTCCTCGCAATCGCCGACCAGGTAGTCGACCTTCCCGCCGCAGTACTTGAAGAGCTGCAGGAATCGCTGCCACTCAGCCATCGCCTTGGGCACGGCGACTTCGCCCCAAGGCGTGTCGACCTTCCGACCGGGCACTTCGATCTGGTCGGCGGGGTCACCCCAGAAACTTCTGAAATAGCGATACCAAAGCAGCACGCGGCGCCCCGGCGGCAATGCTCGCGAAGCCCGTGCGATTGGCTCGGGGTCGATCGACGGATTGTCAGCGCTGGGGCGATAGTCCCCGTCGACCCACAGCATCGGTGTCACGAATCGCAGGCCATCAGGCACCTGCTTCCACGCAGAAACCCAAATCTCCGGGTTTGTTGCGGGGGCGGGCGGCTGCGTCACCACCGCGGCCTGCAACAGCGCAAACAATAGGAGCGATGCGGTCAGGTTCATCACCTGCCGATTGTAGGCAGCTCACATCCGAAGCCGCGTGCGCAGACGTCTCACGAGGGCGCCGGCATCGGCACGCGTGGACGCCTGCGCCGCACAGCACGCCGCAGAAGCCGCAATGCAAGTCGCGGGCGCAACGCCGAACAGCAGCACCCATGCCGCTGCCGAGGAGGGAAGTACACGCTCGAGCGCCGGAAAGGCGATCCAGGTGCCGATGCCGAATGGAAGGCTGATGAGGAGCGGCAGCAGGAAGAGGCCTGTCGCTGAACGGAGCGGCAGGCGCGTCGGTCGGCATCCGATCCAGACCGCGATTGGGCTGAAGACCGACCAGACCAAGGCGCTGGAGCAGCCGATGGCGAGGGGCAATGCCGCACCTTCCGGTACCGGGATCCCGGTATACGCGGCAACAACAGCAATGGCACCGGCGCCGTAGAGCAGGAAGGCGGGGAACAGGAGGAGCGACGCCGCCAATTGCGCTGCCTGCCAAAGCAGATACGCCCGGAACCGGCCCTGAGCCTTCAGCAGCGCAACTGCAGGTGCACCGGCGAACATGAAGCCCTGGGCGGCACTGAGAGCAATGAAGGCGCCGATCGATGGCTGCCACTTGGTTCCGAACACTATATCGAACAGCGGCACCGCCACCGCGGCCTGAGTCACCGAAATTGGTACGGCAAACGCCGCAAGCAGGCGGGAGGACCGAAGGAAGGCGGAGATCTGGCGGCCCGTGTCGACCTGAAGCCGGCCGAAGATCGGCTGCAGCACGGCGCCGAGTTGACCAGCGATGATGGCATTCGCCTGCATCGCCAGCTGGAACGCGAAGGCGAAGTATCCAAGCTCGACCTCGTTGGCAAACCAGCCGAGCACAATGATCTCCAGGATCACCACGATGTTGTTGAGGTACTGGCCAAGCCCCGCGAGCGCGAATTCCCGTGACACCTCCCGCAGCGAACCGGGCACCACCCGCAAGGGGATCTCGCGTCCAACGCTTGACCAATACACCACCCCGCGGATCGCAATCGTTGCGATGGGCGGCGCCACGATCGCCATCGCCCCAAATCCAAGCCACGCCATCAGCACGCCGGATGCAGTCGCGAGGAGGATGATCACGCCATCGATCATCGAGATCCTGCGGAACATCAGATCCAGTCGCATCCGCGCCATCGGCACGATCATCAAAGCGTCTGCCAAGGGGCGCGCAGCGACGACGCAGAGAACCGCGGCGATACCCAATTTGCCCGTGACCTGCTGGATCGGCCACGCCGAGCCAAGCACTACCAGCGCAAGAAGAGTCCCCACCAAACACACAGACAACAGCGCGGCGCCCGACCGACGCTGGAACCCGGAAGGAACGGAAATCAGCACGTCGGTCGGGC
>Ga0209400_1000337_pt1 | contig 40757 bp, 34 predicted proteins | sample M_130807_EF_Meta_FD_187313 | JGI IMG/M metagenome (GOLD analysis project Ga0209400, IMG submission 187313) | Freshwater microbial communities from Lake Montjoie, Canada to study carbon cycling - M_130807_EF_MetaG (SPAdes) (version 2) | ecosystem: Environmental > Aquatic > Freshwater > Lake... | reverse complement strand
CGGCAAAAGCGATCATCGCCGCATTGTCGGTGCACAACGCGGGATCGGCGAGGGAAAGCCTGATCTTGCGGCCGTCGCAGGCTTGTTGGAACGCGGCGCGGAGCGGTTTGTTGAGCGAGACCCCGCCCGAGAGCGCCAGGTGGTTGAAGCCCGATGCCGACAGGGCTTGAAGCGACTTGTGCAGCAACACGTCGACCACGGCGGCTTGGAAGGAAGCACAGAGATCCGGCACCGCAGCAGCCACATTCTCGATTTTCGGCAGGGTGTAAAGCACGCTCGTTTTGAGTCCCGAGAAGGAAAAATCGAAGTGCGACTCATGCATCAGGCCTCGGGGAAACGAAAATGCCCGCGGGTTGCCATCGATGGCGGATTTCTCAATGCTCGGCCCGCCGGGGTAGGGTAGGCCCAACATTTTTGCCACCTTGTCAAAAGCCTCGCCCGCCGCGTCATCGAGCGTGGATCCGAGTTTTCGATAGGAGGCAACGCCTTTGACCTCGATCAACAGGGTGTGTCCTCCGGAAATGATGAGCGCGATGTGGGGCGGCACAGTTGTCGCATGCAGAAAGGGCGACAGCAGATGTCCCTCGAGATGATTGACCGCGATGAAGGGTTTGCGCATCGCCAGCGCCATGGCCTTGGCGGCGGTATTGCCGATCAGGAGCGACGAGGCCAAACCCGGACCTGCGGTGGCCGCAAAGGCATCGATCTGGTCGATCCCCAGCCCGGCATTTCTCAAGGCAACTTCAACCAGCGGTCGCAGCACCAGCGAGTGGTTCCGCGATGCGAGTTCCGGCACAACACCGCCATAGGGTTGGTGCAGGTCAATTTGCGACGAAATTTCCGATGTCAGCACCCCTGCTTTTTCACCTGCCGCAGCCGCTACCACTGCAACGGCGGTTTCGTCGCATGAGGATTCGATGGCGAGGATAACGGGCATGAGCTTGTCAGGTGGCGGAAATGAACGTGCCGCGACGATTTTCTGCAAGTCAAATCCGCAATCTCAGGGATACTTGAGCAGGAGTCGGTAGAATCGACGGCTGGAAGCCGCAAACGCTCCGCTGTCAGTGGCCTGAACCGTTGACCCCGTTCCGGTGAAGGCGCTGCCAAGCGGCTGCCAGGTATTGCCCGATGCATTGATGCTCCACTCGACTTGATATGTCCGGTCGATGACCGTCGGAAATGAAATGATAAAATCGCCCGACTGCGCGCCGATGCCACGGGACAACCCGGCGACCGCCAGGTAACTGGAAGAATTGACGGGATTTGTTTCGGCATAATATTCCGCCTCGTTGGAATAGCCGTCATTGTCCTCGTCCGCACCTCCCGTTTTTGTTAGATTGGAAAATTTTTCGGTCTCCCACCAGTCCGGCAGCTTGTCATTGTCGGTGTCGATGATTTTGAGCAGGCTCAAACTTCCACCGGTCGTCGTTTTTCCGGCCAACGCGGGCAGGGGAGTCACGTTCCCGAGAATCCGGGCAATCCGCTGGCTCATGTTTTCCGTCGGGAAGTTCATCGCTGCAAAGGCCACGGCTCCGGTGACATGGGGAGTGGCCATCGACGTGCCGCTCAAAATTTGATAGGCCAGGCTTGGATCCTGGGTGACGCTGAGTGTCGTGCTCACAGGCAGTGCATTGGCAAGGATGGACGTTCCGCTTGCCTGGGTGATGCGCAGAGCGGGAATCCAATTGCCGCTGGTACCCAGTGTCCATGCAGAGGTGGCGTTTACGGCGCTGCCGGTGTTGTCGTAGATGAGCGCTGCCACCGCTCCGGCGTTCATTGCATTCGTGACTTTGCTCGCAAAGGTAAAAGAAACCGCCGTGGAATTACCCCGTTGAATCAGTGCGATGTTGCCTCTAACAGCAGGTGGAAAATCCGCAGGATAACCGTAGCCGCAATTGTAGATGGGTTTCGTCAGCCCTGCGGGTCCGGTAATGCCCGAAAATGTCAGGGGTGCAGTGACATAACTCACGGAGTTGACCGCAACCGCAGCGGTGGTGGTCACATCGACGAGAGGTCGGGTGGAAAGAATGTCCGAACCCGGCGCGCCGATGTCGACGCTTGTTGCTCCATAGTTGGAAAACGAGGAGAGGAGGTTTTTGTTGTCGATGGATGCGACGGAAATGATGTTCGACGTTGTGTAACTGGCTGGATAACTCGGAGTGATGTCATTGTTGGAGGTGGCGTTGCCCGCAGCGACGCAAAGCACGATCCCGGCATCGCGCAAGGCTGTGATCGCGGCAACTTCACTGTTTGAATAAGTGCTGCTGGCAAACGATGCATTGATGGCCACCAAATTCACCCCGGCCTGTTTGAGTTTGAGCACATAATTGAATGCGCTGATTACCGCCGAGGTGGGAATGTTGCTGCCATCGGATGATACTTTGACGGGCACGACTTTGGCGCGATACTGCACGCCGATCACGCCGAGGCTGTTTCTTCCCACGGCAGCGATCGTGCCTGCCACGTGTGTGCCATGACTTCCCGAATCCACGACGGAGGCGGTGTTGTTGAGAACGTCGTAGCCGTGAACATCATCCACATAGCCGTTGTTGTCGTCGTCGATCAAGTTGCCCGGAATTTCCGCGGGATTGGTCCAGACATTCGCCGCCAAGTCGGGGTGAGTGATGTCCATCCCGGTGTCGACCACTGCCACCACGACATCGGGGGATGTCGATCTCTTCGCCATCGCCCAAGCCTGGAGGAACTGAATATCCGCCCCGCTGGTTCCGGAATTCTGACCGGTGTTCTGCAGGCTCCATTGTGAGGGAAACGAGGTGTCGTTCGGTGTGACCACGGAAACGTAGCGCAGATAGTTCGGTTCCACCAACTCCACATCGGGATCGGCTTGCAATGCCTTGATCATCGCGGCTGTTGTCATCAGCGGAGCGCGCACCAGACCGGAGACTCTGCCGCGCCGCCGCGAGACTTCGCCAAAATGCTCCTTCATTTCCATGGCACGACGCCCCAAAGAGCGCTTTGCCGTGTTGATCTCGACATCACTTTTGAAGATCGCCAGAACCTCGCCCTCGACGTAGTTTTTCTGCTGGGAAAATGCCACCGGTGTCGCACATGCCATCAGCATGAACATCGACGCAAGGCTGCCAATCCTTGTTCTTGCGAATCCACAAGTTGCATCAATCATCATGACAATCTACGACATCGGTTTTTTTGTGTGCGTAATAGAGCATCGATCGGAGACCGACACAAGTGAAAATCCTGATTTTGAGTTTCCCAAACGCGGAGGATTGCGTTAGACCACGGTCATGACAGCAGCGGAACTTGGATATTTCATGCCGGCGGAGTGGGCCGACCAAGAGGCTGTGTGGCTTTCATGGCCGGTCTCCGATCCGAGGCACTGGGCCGGTCGCAAGCAGGATTTGATCGGGGAAAAATTCGCGGAAATCGCCGCGGCGATCAGTCGCTATGAATGGGTTCGCATCAATGCGCCGGGGTGGAATCACGAAGCCATCCTCTTGGCATGCAAGAGCGCGGGGGCTGACCTCGGGAAGATCGAACTCTACGATCATCCGAACAACGACGTCTGGTGTCGCGATCACGGTCCCATTTTCGTCAAGCACCGTCAAACCGGCCAGGTCGCCCTGGTGGACTGGGGGTTCAACGCCTGGGGTGGCAAATTCCCGCCGTGGGACCTCGATGATGCCATTCCTGGAAAAATCGCGCGATCGCTGGACATGCATCGATTTGAAGGCGGCATGATCCTCGAGGGCGGGGCCATTGAAGTCAACGCCGTGGGACAGCTCCTGACCACGGAAGCCGTGCTGTTAAACCCTAACAGAAATCCGCAAATGGATCGCGCCGCGGTCGAGGGAAAATTGCGCGACGGACTGGGTGTGAGCGAGATTCTCTGGCTGCGCGGCGGTATTGAAGGGGACGACACCGACGGTCACATCGACGATCTGGCGCGCTTCGTTGACGACTCCGCAATCGTCGCTTGTTTGGACAAGGATTCTTCTTCGCCCGATCACAAAATCCTGATGCAAAACTGGCGTGACTTGGAAAATTTCCGAACCGTCGGCGGTGGTCGTTTTGACATGATTGCCATGCCCATGCCCGAGGTCTGCGAAGTGCCCGGCTGGAGACTGCCGGTCTTGCCGGCATCGTACGTGAACTATCTGCTGATCAACAACGCCGTGTTGGTGCCGCAATTTCGACAGCGGAAAAACGACCAACGCGCGTTGGCGATCATCAGGGAACTGTTCCCCAACCGCGAGCTTGTCGCCATCGACTGCCTGGACCTCGTTGAAGAAGGCGGCAGTCTTCACTGCATCTCCCAGCAGCAGCCGAAGCAGGGGTAAGGCGGACCGGGTCAGGGTCAGGCGTTTTTTTCACGAAGGAGCGGCAGGGCTTTGGCCACCTCGGCCTTCAGTTCCTTGCCGGCCCGGAATTTCACCACCGCACTTGCCGGGATGGCGATGTTTTTATCTGGTTCGCGTGGGTTGCGTCCGACCTTTGCTTTGACTTCATGCACTTGAAACACGCCGAAATTGCGAATGATCACCTTGTCGCCATTGCTGAGTCGGGCCGTGACAGTCTCCACGAACTGGTCAATGATTTCCGTGACCAAAGTCTGGGTGAGTTCGCGATGGCCGAGCTTGTCGGTGATGTCGACAATGATGTCGCGTTTGGTGAGAGCTGACATGAGGGTAGGGAGCTGCGATTTGATGGTTGCGGGAAGTCAACGGCGGCGGGATACTACCGATTGTCCGTCTGTAAAAAAGAAAAAAACCGATGCGTTTCGCATCAGAGAAGCCCGTCGAGCACCTGTTCGGTGGATTTGAAGTGCAGCTTCGCGACGCTGCCCAAGGCCTGCTCACCCTTGAGCTCGACGATTTTTCTCGCAGCTTCGATCACCGCCCGCGAGGCACCGAGAGGCAGTTCAATGCCGCCTGCCGCCGAAGTCTTGTCCATCCAGTCGATGAATGTTTCACGCGCCAGAATCGATGCCGCTGCCACGGCGATGTCCGATTCCCCCTTGGTGCGCTGGTCGATCACAATGTTGATTTTTTTCGCCGCCAGTGCCCGTTCGAGAACGAACTCCTTGGCGAACTGGTCGCTGAGCGCGCGCGGGCAGTGCGGGACCTTGAGAAGCAGTTGCTCGATTACCGTGGCGTGTCCCCAGGCGAGCATTTTGTTGAGATTGCCGAAATCCTGATAGAGCGAATTGTAGCGAAGCGGCGCGATGGTGACGACGTGATGCCGGACTCCCGGGGTTGCGCGGATCGCTGCGGCCAGCTTGCGGATTTTTGCCGGGGTATTGATTTTTTTCGAATCCATCACGCCCGCTTTCATCAGTGCGTGGCAGATTCCCCGGTCGGTGAAAACCCCGGCGATCACCAAGGGACCCAAGTAATCGCCCTTGCCGCTTTCATCGATGCCAAAATGCGGCTCGAACATCTGCGGGTCGTTGATTTCCTCATACCCCAGCTTTGCTTCGCCGAGGATCAACGGTTCGAGTTGGAACTCCACAAAGTCTTTGGTGTCCTTTCCCTGGATCAGCACTTTCGGGCCTTTTTGATAGACACTGACATTGAGTTTCCCCTTCCTTGCCGCATAAAGGGTGTATTCCTTGTCGACAAACTCGAAGCCCAATTCCGTTAGCAAAGTGCGGAGCTTTTTCGCTTGATCAACATTCAGAGCGGCTGTGTGGGAAGTCATGGTGGCAACTTCGGCAGCGTAAACCATGGCCGCAGGAAGGGAACAGGAAATTTTTTCGGTCATGCACGAAAACTGATTGCCTCGCGTGTCTTCAAGAGCTTTGTTCCGATGTGATCAAACCAACGTTCCGGGAACTGGCGTCCGATAAGAAAACGAGTTTCAGGAACGCTCTGGTGCGGTGGTTTCAAATCGAAGGCCGGGACTACCCGTGGCGGCGGACTCGCGATGCCTATGCCATTCTGGTTTCCGAGGTCATGCTGCAACAGACCCGTATCTCCGTGGTGTTGGACAAGGGTTATTATGAACGTTTCCTGCTCGCATTTCCGGATGTGCGATCGCTGGCGGAGGCGGGAGAAGAGGAGCTCTTGCGGGTATGGGAGGGTCTGGGCTATTATCGACGCGCCCGTCAACTGCAGGCCGCGGCCCGCGTTGTGATCCGTGATCACGGCGGCGTTTTTCCCGCTGATCACGCCGGTCTTTTGGCACTGCCCGGTGTCGGCAAGTACACGACCGGTGCCGTGCTGAGCTTTGCCTTTGATCGCGCGGCGGCACTGGTCGATGGCAACGTATTGCGCGTCTTTTCAAGGCTGTTCGACGATGCCACGCCTGTCGATTCCGCATCAGGAATCAAAACCGCCTGGCAACGCGCGGAGAGTTTGCTCGATTCACGGCGCCCTCGGCTTTACAACTCCGCGTTGATGGAACTCGGTCAGCGCATTTGCAAAAACGGTGTCCCTGATTGCGCGCATTGTCCGCTAGCCAGGTTTTGCCTCACCCGCAACCCGGAAAAATTGCCGATCAAGAGCAAAGCAACAACAATCACCGAACTGGAAGAGGCGGTGATCTTTGCCGTCAATGATCGACAGGAAATTCTGCTGTCATGCGAAACCGGGTCTCGCCGGTCCGGATTTTGGCGTTTGCCGGCGCGATCGTTCGAGTCGCTCGAAACCCCGCATCTGCTGGCCGAGCTGACTTATGGCATCACCCGCTACCGCGTTCGGCTGCGCGTTTTCGAAGCGCAAAATGCGGAGTGTTTGCCCGGAGAACTCTGGGTGGATCGTCAGGCGCTCGAAAGCCTGCCGGTTGGCGCACCCTATCGAAAAGCACTGCGCCAATTGCTGGAATGAGGCGAGTTCCGGCGGCTGGAAGCCTTTGGAAACGTGGTCCCGAGCCGAATCCCTCCCCTTGTTCGGCCCTGGCAATCAAGCGATAATCGGAAATCCGTAAAGAAATGAGGAAATTTTGAATTGCGGCTTGTCAATTGGCTGGGAAAGATAGAAAACTCATTGCGCCTGAACATCAGTCGCCACGAACCATGAAGTTTCGAATTTCCAAAGAAGCACTCCTTGAGGGATTGCAAAAAGTGCAACACGTAGTCAGCAGCCGCACGACCCTTCCCATCTTGTCCAACGTTTTGATCGTCGCAAAAGGCAACCGGCTGCAGTTCACCACCACGGATTTGGATGTGGGCATCACCGGCTCTGTCATGGCCAATGTCGACAGGGAGGGGGCGACAACCCTTCCTGCGAAAAAAATCGTCAACATCGTCCGCGAATTGCCGGCGAGCGAAGTGGAGGTCTCGGTCGACGGCAAAAACATCGCGACCATCATCTGTGGCGCGGCGCAGTTCAAGGTCAACGGACTGAGCGACACCGAGTTCCCGCCGTTTCCGAATTTCGAGGGTGCCAAGGAGTTCAAAATCCAGCAAAACGACCTGCGCGATGGCTTGCGCAAAACCTTTTACGCCATCAGTTCCGATGAAACGCGCTACGTGTTGAACGGCATTTTCACTTCGTTTCGCGATGGAAAAATGACACTGGTGGCAACAGACGGCCGTCGTCTCGCAATGGCTGAAAGTGATCTGGAATTCCCCGCATCGCACGAAACGGATGTCATCATCCCCACCAAGGCGGTGCAGGAATTGCAGCGTCTCCTGGGCACCGAGGGCGAGTTGGTTTTGCGGTTGAGCGATAGCCAGGTGTCGATCACTGTCGGCGACACGCTGCTTGTCAGCAAATTGATCGAGGGCAATTACCCGAACTACCGGCAGGTGATCCCGAATGATGCCAATGAACGTGTGGAACTGCCTCGTGAGGCACTGCTCGAAACCGTGCGCCGGGTTTCTCTCTTGTCTTCGGACAAGTCCAGTTCGGTGAAGCTGGTTTTTTCCGACAACAAGGTGGAGATTTCCGCAAACACACCCGATGTCGGCGAGGCGCGCGAAGAGATGCTGGTCAAGTACGAGGCCAAGCCGATCCAGGTGGCTTTCAATCCCGAATTCATGATGGCGCCTCTCCGCAATCTGGAGACGGAAACCGTTTATCTGGATTTGATCGACGAAATGAGCCCTGGGGTGATCCGCATTGATGGTTCATTTCTTTACGTGCTCATGCCGATGCGTGTTACTTCCTAAACCCGGCCACCCGGCAGGAAAAAACAGCGGTTATTGGGGTTTTTCGCGTTTTTTGGTTGTCAGAGTCGTGACCGTCGTGCATGCATCAACACATGACAAATGCCGAGGGGCGCAATGGTTGGTGGGGGCAACTTCAGGGATATCAGAAGTTTGTTTTTGTTGTAGCGACCGCAGCGTGGTTGTTTGACTGTCTTGACCAGCAGTTGTTCAATCTGGCCCGACAACCGGCGATGGAGGCATTGGTTGGGGCCGACAAAGCCAAGGAGTTTGGTGGCTACGCGACATCGATTTTCCTGATCGGCTGGGCGATCGGCGGCATGGTTTTTGGTTCTCTCGGCGATCGTTTCGGACGGGCGAAAATGCTCGGAATTACCGTGCTACTGTACTCGCTGGCCACCGGACTTTCTGCGGCGTCGACGAGTTTCACCGATTTCACCATCTATCGATTCATCACTGGTCTGGGAGTCGGTGGGGTTTTCGGACTTGCCGTGGCGCTGGTCGCGGACACCCTGGCCGCGGATGTCCGATCCCGCGCGCTGGGAGTATTGCAGTCTTTTTCCGCCGTTGGCAATATCGGTGGCGGTTTGATTGGCTTGGGACTGGCATTGGCCGCGGTCTCGCCGGCATCCTACTGGAAGTGGTTGTTTCTGATCGGAGCCCTGCCTGCTTTTCTAACAGCTTTCATCCAGATGCGCCTGAAGGAACCGGCTGCCTGGGTGGAATCGAGAAAAAAAGCCGATGCCATGGGCATCAAGGCCGGTTCGTACAAGGACTTGTTTGGCACGAAACTGTGGCGCAAGCATGCATTGCTCGGCATGGCGCTGTCCTGCGCCGGAGTGGTCGGGCTCTGGGGCATCGGGGTGTTTTCCAGTGAAATGGTCGGCGACGTCGTGACACGCCAGGCGATCTCTGCGGGCGTTGTCAATCACAGCGGTTCATCATGGTTGACCAAGGCCTACAACGAGTCGAAGGGCGACATGAAAAAGATCGAAAAAATGCCCGAATACAGTGCCGACCCCGACGCGCAGTCGATCCTGGCGGCGGCGAAAAAAGCCAAGACCATGTGGCCGTCGATCAATCTGACATTGTTCAATGTGGGTGCGTTTTTCGGCATGCTGGCCTTCACCCGCTACACCGTGCGCAGCGGCAGGAAAAAGGCATTCGCGGTGTTTCTCAGCGGAGCGATGGTCGTGACCATCGGTGTGTTTCAATTCATGAACAGCACCGTCGATGTGCTTTGGATGGCTCCCTTGCTGGGATTTTTCCAACTCTCCGTGTTCGCGGGATTCTCGATCTATCTGCCTGAGTTGTTCCCGACCCGACTGCGTTCCACCGGGGTTTCGTTCTGCTACAACATGGGGCGTTTTGCAGCGGCTTCGGCACCTTTCACCCTCGGAAAACTCCAGGGAATTCTCGGCAAAAGCGCGCCGGGGCTCGACGGGAAAATCGAGGTGTTTCGCGACTGCGCCAGCTGGATGTCCTGTTGTTTTTTGCTCGGTCTGGCCGTATTGCCGTTTCTGCCCGAAACGAAGGACCAGCCGCTGCCGCAGGACTGAAATCCGTTGGTGCTGCCTCGCGGGAATATTTTCCTTTTATTTTCTAAGATTCCGCTGTCTGGCGGTTCTTGGAAATGATATGAAACATGCCATGAAGAAATTATTGTCTGTCATGCTGGCCTGCAGCCCGCTGCTGGCCGGACCGAGGGACGCGGAATGGAAGAAGGTTGAGGATTATATGAACAAGGATTTACCCAAGTCGGCGATCACCGAACTCGCGGCGATTGATGCCAAAGCCCGCGCGGAAAAAGCCTGGCCCGAGGCGATTCGAGCGACCGCGCAAAGGGTGAAACTGGAGGGAACCATCGAGGAAGGCGCGGATGTCATCGGTCCGATCAAGCGGCTCGAAAAGGAACTGGAAGCCGCACCCGAAGAAATGAAGCCCCTGTTGCAGACCATCGACGCGCTGTGGTTGTGGTCGTATTTCACACAGAACCAATGGCAGTTCATGCAACGCACCCAGACCGCGCAGCAGCCGGGCGATGACATCCAGACCTGGGATTTGCAGCGGATTCTCGCGGAAATCGACAGTCGATTCATGAAGGCATTGGCAAACCGCGATGCCTTGAAAGCGCAGCTTGTTGATGGATTTTCGATGTTGTTGGAAAAAGGTACGACGCCGGATGAACTGCGACCAACCCTGTACGATTTCCTGGTTCATGAGATTCTCAATTTTTACGCGGCGGAGGAATCGGTCGACGCGGCAGCGGAGGATGCGTTCGAATTCGATGCCACATCGCCGGCCTTTGGCACAGCTCAGGAATTCCTGGCGTGGAAGCCGCAAAGTACCGATGAAAAATCGTGGAAACTGAAGTCCATCCGCCTCTATCAGGAAATCATCGCTTACCACCAGGACCACTTGTCGGCACGCATACACAATGATATCGAGCGCCTGCAATGGGCCAAGGGCGCGGTGACAGGCGGAGACACCGACAAGCGCATGATCGATCGCTACAATGAACTGGTGAACGTCACCGTGGGCAATGACATTCAGAGCCTTGTGCGCGGCAAACTTGCGGAACTGCTGATGACGCAGAAGCGCATGAAAGACGCCCGCGAAGTCGCAATGGCCGGACGCGACGCGTTTCCCAAGTCGATCTACCGGAGTTTGTGTGATTCGGTCATCAGCAAGGTTGAAGCAAAGCAGGTCAACGTCGCCACGGAACTGGTATGGAATGCGGCCAAGCCCGTTTTCGAGGTCAAATACCGCAACATCAATAAAGTGTGGTTCCGCCTCTATGCGGAGACATGGAATCCCCGGATGGAGGGCTATTACGATGACAAAAAAATCAATCTGCTACTAAGAGGGAAACCGGTGAAGCAATGGTCCGTGGATCTCGCCCCGACCGATGATTATCTCGAAAAAACCCAAAACCTGGATGCACCGCTCGACCTGCCTCATGGCATGTATCAATTGGTGGCGAGCGCCGAGGAAAGTTTTTCCCTCGACAAAAACCATCTCAGCTTTTCGCAAATCTGGTTGTCCGATTTGTCAATGATCAGCAGCAATCGCCATGAAAAATGCCAGGGGTTTGTCGTCAACGCCCTCAGCGGTGATCCCTTGCAAGGTGTGAATGTCGTGATGTGGACGGCGGAGAATGGGAAATGGATCAAAAGCGCGACGACCCAAACCGACAAGGATGGTGCTTATGCGTTCGACAAAACAAGGCAAAGGCAGATGCAGGTTTTTGCAGAAAAGGATGGCGACAGCATGTCAAGTGGCCTTGGCTGGAGTTATCAGCGAGGTGTGGATCGTCCGAACACGCACGTCTTTATCTTTACCGATCGCGCCATCTATCGACCCGGGCAAACAGTTCGCTTCAAGGGAGTCGCCGCATATTATGATCGCAACAAAAACGACTATCATACGTTGAACGATGAAAATTTCACCGTCGTTTTCTCCGATGCCAACCAGAAGGAGATTTCCAAGCTCGAACTGAAGTCCAACGACAAAGGTTCGTTCCAAGGCAGCTTCACCGCCCCCAATGACCGGGTGCTGGGCATGGCGTATCTGTCATGCCGTGATGACCGAAGCATGATTCGTGTGGAGGAATACAAGCGTCCGAAATTTTATGCGGAAGTCGGCCCCGCGCAAAAGGCTCCGAAGCTCGGTGAAAATGTGATCGTGACAGGAAAGGCGCTGTCCTACACCGGAGCGGCGATAGACGGCGGCAAGGTGAAGTGGTCGGTCACCCGCAGGGCGATCTGGCCCGAATGGTGCCGCTGGTGCTGGTGGTATGTTCCCCAGAATGGCAGCGCGAAGCAGATCGCCCACGGCGTGGCAGTCACCAAGACCGATGGAACATTCGATGTTCCCTTCGTTGCCGAAGCGGACAAGGACATCGATCCTGCAACGGAACCGGTTTTCTCCTACGAGGTGTCTGTCGAAGTCACCGACAGCACCGGGGAAACCCGCACGGCGACACGCGCTGTGAAAGCCGGTTATCTCGATGTGCAGGCTTCCTTGACCTGTGAGCGTTGGCAGGAACCGACGGAGCCGGTGAAGATCTCGATTGGCACGAAAACCGTCGATGATCTGCCGATCCAATCGAAGGGAACCCTGTCGGTTTTTCGCGTTGTCGAGCCGGAACATGTTTTGCGCGCCCGGTCGAGTCAACCGTATGGTGAAGTCAAAGCGTCCAAAGACCCTGCCGACCCTAACAATTGGGAACTCGGCGAACTGGTGCAAAAGAACGAATTCGCCACCAATGAAAAAGGCCAGGCCGAAAGTGTCGTCAAACTGGCGGCTGGTGAATACCGCGCGGTTCTCACAACGAGCGACAGTTCCGGGAAAAAAGTCACCGCATTGCTGCCGATTCGGGTGGTCGATCCGCAATCCGGCGATTTCCCCGTCACCGTGGCCCATCACTTCGATGTGAAGAACACAACCATCGAACCGGGTGGGGAATTGGTCGCGCTTTGGGGCACGGGATATGACAAGGGGCGCTATTATTATGAAATCGAACACCGCGGAAAAATCCTCCGCAAGGGTTGGTCGGACGGCACAAAAACCCAGGAGGTGCTGCGATTTCCCGTCAAAGAGGAGCATCGCGGCGGTTTTCTGTTGCGGACGATTTTTGTGAGGGAGAACCGCGGTTATCTAACAAATCACACGATCAATGTGCCCTGGAGCAAGCATCAGTTGTCGCTGAAGTTTGAAACCATGCGATCCAAACTGGAACCGGGCTCGAAGGAATCGTGGAGCGTGATTGTGGAGGGCTCGGAAAAAGACGAGGTGGAGATGCTGGGTTCGATGTATGACGCATCGCTCGATGCGTTCACGATGCACGAATGGACCCATTCGTTGGCGCAATATTTTTACTATGATTACTCCCGCGCAGCTTTTCTGGCTGTGGGTGGAATGGCTTTGTCGCAGCCCCATGAGCGGGATTGGAATCAGATCGTGGGGGGCGGTGATTTGAGTTATCGCAGCCTGATCGATTCCCTTGTGCCCTCCTACCTTCGAACTAGAGGTGGCGTCGGCAGGGGTTTTGGTCGCGGTGGAGGACTACGCAATGGCGCCTATCTTGAGGAAGCTGCGGCCGCCCCCATGGCTGTTCTGGAGGACAGAGTGTCCGACAAAGGGGAAAGTTTAGGCGTCGATGCCTTCTCCAGCGGTTCGGCGGGCGAAGAAAAATTACTCGAGAAAGCCGCACCGGGAAATGATCCGGGTGCCGCAAACAAGCCCGACACCGGTGCGGTGGCTCCCCGGAAAAACCTCCAGGAGACGGCATTTTTCGAACCATTTCTCACCGCCGACGAAAAAGGTGTGGTCAAAATGACCTTCACCATGCCGGAGGCTCTCACCAAATGGCGTTTCATGGGACTGGCCCACGACGCCCGATTGCGTTCGGGATATCTGGAAGGCGAGGCGGTCACTTCGAAGGATCTGATGTGTCAGCCGAATCCACCACGTTTTCTTCGCGAGGGTGACGAAGTGGAATTCACTGCGAAAATCTCCAACCAGTCTGATCAGGCACAGCAAGGTCAGGCACGGTTGAGTTTTGCCGATGCGGCGACGATGGAGTCGCGCGATGCCGCGCTGGCGTTGCAAACACCCGAGCAGGCATTCGACATCCCCGCGAAGGAATCGAAGACCATTTCCTGGCGCATCAAGGTGCCCGATGGTTCGGGGTTTCTGACCTTCAAGGCAGTTGCGTCCGCAGGGAAAATTTCCGACGGCGAAGAGGGCATGATTCCCGTGTTGTCGCGTCGACAGCTCGTCACCGAGTCGATCACCCTGCCGATTCGCAACAAGGGTTCGCGCGATTTTGAAATGAAAAAACTGTTGGACAGCGGTGCGTCCGACACCTTGCGTCATCAGGGAGTCACCGTGCAGGTCGTCTCACAACCGGCTTGGTATGCGGTGATGGCGTTGCCGTACTTGATGGAATTTCCGCATGAATGCGCCGAGCAGACATTCAACCGCTACTATGCGAACCAACTGGCGCGACACATCGTCCAGAGCGATCCGAAAATCCGCCGGGTGTTCGAACTGTGGCGCAACGCCCCGAAAGTGCTCGACAGCCCCTTGTTGAAAAATCAGGACCTCAAGAGTCTGATGATCGAGGAAACACCGTGGTTCCGCGATGGCAATTCCGAGACCGAAGCGCGACGCAACGTCGGTGTGTTGTTCGACGACAACCGTCTCGACAGCGAAATGGCCCGGGCTATGCAGCGATTGACCGACATGCAACTGCAGAACGGTGCCTGGCCGTGGTTCACCGGCGGCGAGGGCAGCGAATTCATCACGCTCTACATTGTTACTGGCATGGGTCGCTTGAATCACCTGGGTGTCAAGGTTGACAACGACCGTGCCTTGCAGGCGCTCGACTGGCTCGATGCCCGCATTCGCGAAATGTATGACGACATCAAAGCAAAGGACCGTGACAAGAATCACTTTTCGTCGTTCATTGCGATGTATCTCTATGGTAGGAGTTTTTATAAGGAACAGCGCCCGGTTGGAGGAGAAAACAAAGAGGCCGTCGATTATTTTCTCAAGCAGGGCGCCAAGTACTGGACGGAGAATTCCAGCCTGATGACCCGTTGTCACACCGCGCTGGGTTTGCTGCGCTTCGGTGACAAGGAAACGCCGGCGGCCATCGTGGCCTCGCTGCGCGAGAACGCACGCAACACCGATGAAATGGGCATGCACTGGCGCATGAATGAGAACTACTACTGGTATGAAGCGCCGGTGGAAACGCAGGCGATGATCATTGAAACCTTCCGTGAGGTTGCCAAGGACATGAAAGCCGTCGATGACTGCCAGGTCTGGCTGCTCAAGCAGAAACAAACCCAGGGATGGAAGACCACCAAGTCCACGGCGGATGCCATTTATGCGCTTTTGTTAGGCGGCGATGTCAAACGTCTCGCCTCCGATGCAATCGTCAAAACCGAACTCGGCGGGGTCGAAGTGAAACCGGAAAATGTCGAACCCGGAACGGGATTTTATGAGAAAAAAATCGCCGCTGCCGAAGTGAAACCTGAAATGGGCAAGGTCAAGCTCACCAAAACCGACGAAGGTGTTTCCTGGGGATCGCTGCACTGGCAGTATCTGGAGGACGTTTCCAAGATCACTCCGCACGAGGGCAATCCGTTAGAGGTGAAAAAAACCATCTTTGTCAAACGCATGACCAAAGCGGGAGCGACGCTGGAAGCCGTGAAAGGTCCGCTGACTCCTGGCGACGAGGTCGTCACCCGCATCGAAATCCGCACCGACCGCGACATGGAATACATCCATTTGAAGAGCCAGCGCGGCAGCGGGGTCGAACCGGTGAATGTTCTCTCCCAATACAAATGGCAGGACGGCCTGGGTTACTATGAGATGACCAAGGACACCGCCGATCACTTTTTCATCGAGCACCTGCGTCGAGGCACCTACGTGTTCGAGACCAGCGCGCGTGTACAACTGCGCGGCAGTTATCCCACCGGCATCGCCGAAATCCAGTGCATGTATGCGCCGGAGTTCAACAGCCACAGCGGCAGTGTGATGATGGAAGTGAAATGAGGCCCGGCGCTACAGCGGTCGGGCATAGGTGTTGCAGCGGTTGTTCCATCCTTCGCGCCAGCGGGCCTCGCCGCGGGCGGGCGGTGAGTTCTCGATCCGACGATTGAGCGCCCGTTTAGCGGACTCCGCAAATTCCACCGACGCAGCCTGTCCGGCGGCGACGTCTTTCATTCCGCCGAGAACCTGCAGCAAACCCCAGCCTTTGCCGTTGTAGCGCTCGCCGGGATTCAATCCATCGCCCTTGAAATTCACATAGTCGATCAATGCATACTGGCCATGCGCGGTGGCGGCGACTTTTTGATAGTTGGCATCGATGCGTGCGCGATCGGATGCCGGCGCGCCACTAACGATTTTCGGCAGCGCGGCACGCGAGCGGCTGATGATGAAATCGGTTTGCAGCGTCACGGTGTTGGAAAGCCACTGGCGCAGTTCGTTCATGCGCGGACTGTTGAATTCGCGTTTGAATTCGTCGGGCGAATTCCACGGGCAATGGGGAAGCAGTCCCACGGCGGGGACTTTGACTCCGCGTCCCTTGCAATAGGTCATGAACTGCGGCCACGATTCGGTGAACGGCCCCTTGTGTTTGGCGGTGTACCAAATGAAATGGCCGATGCCCAGCGAAGGAAATTCCTCGCCCACATTCCAGGTCGTCAATCCACTGACCGTGCCGGCGCATTCGTTTTGCCAGATTTTTTTGCCGATCGTCGTTTTTTGCTTTTCAGTAAGTTGCAGCATTTTCACCGACTGTGCGGCTGACAGATCGACGAACGACGTGCAAATCAAGGCGGCGGAACAACAGAGGATGGAGGAAATGTTCATGGGGTTGTTTCTGGTTTTTCAGAGGTGGTGGATTCGGTCGGGGAGGGCTCATCATGCCTGCTTTGCGATTTTTTCATCGCAACCTTGTAGCACAAATAAGAGATGAGAAATCCGGAACCAAGGCAGATGGCCAGCGGCAGCCATTGTTGCTTCTTTCTGATGGTGATCGTCGGTTTTTCTATTAGCGAGGTGATGTAACGCACTTCGACGGCAATCTGCTTGTCCTCCGCATTCCACTGCGTTCCCTTGTCGGTATTGCGCGGCGTCAGCATCAGGTCGGTGCTGCTGCCCACATACGATGCGGTGGCGAGCATGTATCCCCCGGTGGCGAGAACGGCACCAAGAATGGCGCAAGTGATGCCGGTTTTGATCTGGTGAAATGTCATGTGGTGCTATTTGCGCTGTCACTTTACCATTTCCGCGGCGAGTTGCAAGGCTCGCAGCATCGAGGCATGATGGGCGATGTTTTTTCCCGCAATCGCAAAGGCCGTGCCGTGGTCCGGACTGAGACGCGGCTTCGGCAAACCAAGGGTGATGTTGACCGCGTTGTCGAAATCCAACAGTTTCAGCGGGATCAATCCCTGGTCGTGGTACATGCACAGGACGGCATCGTATTTCCCGCTGACGGCATCGCGAAAAATGGCATCGGGAACATGAGGACCGGAAAATTGTGCGATTCCCCCTTCATTGAGAACGGCGATGGCCGGGGCGATGATCTCCAACTCTTCGGATCCAAAGGCACCGTTCTCTCCGGCGTGGGGATTGAGACCGCAGACCGCAATGCGAGGCAATCGCCCCGCGCGGCGCTGGGCAAACTCCGCGAGCAGTTTTCCCTTGGCAATGATCTTGCCGATGCTGAGTGTGCGTGCGACATCTGCCAACGGAATGTGAATCGTCACCAGACCAACGGTCAGATGATTGCCGCTGAGGCACATGGCCGTTTCCCCGGCCTTGAGTCGGTCGGTGAAAAACTCGGTTTGCCCGGGGTAGGGGAACCCGATGGCCTGGAGTTGTTCTTTTGAAACCGGCCCGGTGACCACGGCGTCCGCGCTGCCTTCATTCAAGCGGCGGGCGGACTCCTCCAAGGCATCCCAGGCGATGCGGGCCGAATGTTGATCCGGTTTGCCGGGAATGCTGCCGCCGGGAACGGGCAGCCATTCATAGATGCAATGATCCGGCAGCTCCGACGAGGCCAGCGCGGCGGTGATGACCTCCGGGCCGATGCCGGCGGGGTCGCCCGATGTGATGAGGATGCGTGGCATTGACATGAATGGATCAGGGGTCGACCAGGTTTCGCAGGAACTCGTTGTTTTGAAGGATCAGGTCGAGGCGCTTGTCGTTGCCGCGCAATTTCTTGATGGCGTTGACGATCAGCCACAGGGCGATCAGCACCAGCAAAGTGCATCCTGCGAGAACCGGAATCATCAGGAAGAGGATTTTTTTGGGATGGTAGAGATTGGATGTCGCAATGAGGATCGAACCGATGGAGAGCGGGATGGAAAAGATCGCAATGCCCGTGCGCAGCAGCGACAGCGCGGTGCGCTTCTCCGCCAGCATCAGGTTGACCTCGTCGAAAACCACGTCACGATTTTCCTCCGTTTCCATGCGCCTTCCACCATACACCCGCGGAGCGGCTAGGCAATTTTTTTGTGTTGGAACCAGTCCCTGAACTGCTAACATGCCCTGCATGGAAGAATCCAACGAAGAACGGGATCACGGCGTGCAGCCCCTGGATGCCTTGATGACGGGCTGGGGTCTGGGAAATCATGATCTGGTCGAGGCCTCGCCGGAACAACTCAACCACAAGCAGGTGCAGAAAGGCCGCAAGGGCCGACAACTGACGCTGCATTCGATGCAAAAAGTCAATCGTGCCCTGAACATCGCGATCTGGAACCGCCTGACCGCGGAACAACGGGAGTTGTATTTCGAATATCCGCATCACTGGTTGTTTTCCTACGCCAAGGGATATCAGCCAGGTCGCGTGGATCCCAATGATCCCTTGAAGGAAATCGTGCGGCAGCGATGAACCGGATCACCATTGTCGGCATGGGCCTGGCCGGTTCCTGTCTCGCCTGGGAGCTGTGGCGACGGCAAATTCCGTTTCTCATTGTCGACGACGGTATGCCCGGCAGTTCCCATGTCGCGGCTGGGTTGGTCAATCCGGTGACGGGAAAAAACTGCGCGGTTTCGTGGCGCTATCGGGAATTTTTTGGAGTGGCCGAACGATTCTATCGCGACATCGAATCGCGGCTTGATTGCCGCTTGTGGTTCCCCTTGGAAGTGATTCGATTGATAGCCGAACGGGATGAAAAAATGAAGGCGAAATTGCTCCATGGCGATGCGGCGGAATGGGTCATCGATGAACGGGATTCACACCCATGGCCGGGCCACAAGGCCTACTTGCTAAAAGGAGCCGCGCGGGTGGACACCGCTGCATTTGTTAGAAAAAGCCGCGATTTTTTTGTTGAACTCGGCAACGTCACAACTGCACGCCATCAGGCGGTTTCCGTAGAAACAACGGTCTGGTGCGAGGGCGCGGCCGGACTGCTGCGGGCGAATCCATTGCCATGGAAACACCGCTGCGCGAAGGGGGAAATCCTCACCGTTCATGCCCCGGCTTGGAGGCAGGAAAGGATGGTGATCGGACGCGGCTGGCTTGTGCCGCTGGGCGATGATTGTTACAAGGTGGGCGCGACCTATGATTGGGACTCACTCGATGCAAATCCCACGTCGCCGGGCAGGGCGTGTCTGGAGTCCATCGCACGCGACATTGGCGGTGCGGATTTTCGGATTGTCACCCACGAGGCGGGCATCCGGCCGATCCTCCGCAAAAGCCAGCCGGTGATCGGTCCGATGGCGGATGGGTCGGTGGTGTTCAACGGCTTGGGCTCGAAGGGGGCTCTCTGCGCGCCGTTGGTGGCGAACCGATTGGCCGACTGGTTGGTCGATGGTCGGGAGATCGAAGCGGATTTGAGCACGCAGGCGTATTTCGCGGATCTAACAAAACTGTGAAATGAAAACCGTTCTTCCCAGACCCACGGAACTCGCCCGCACCTGGATTCAGCAGGCGCTGCGGGAAGGAGATATTGCCATCGATGCGACGGTGGGCAACGGCCACGATACCTTGTTTCTTGTTGGCTGCGTCGGCGCCACAGGACGGGTGATCGGCTTTGACATCCAGCAGGCCGCCATTGAATCGGCACGGAATTTACTTCGTGAAAACCGCGCGACATTGTCGAACGTTGATTTTCACTGCATGAGCCACGCGAAAATGACGGATGTGGTGACCACACTGGTCCGGGCGGTGATGTTCAATCTCGGTTATCTTCCCGGAGCGGATCATTCCTTGATCACGAGTGTGGCTGAGACCATTCCCGCACTGCAGGCCGCATCTTCGCTGCTCGCAGCGGGCGGATTGATCACGGTTGTCTGTTATCCCTGCCATCCAGGCGGCGAGGAGGAAATGAGGGCGGTCATCGAATGGGCATCCCGCCTGGACAGCGGGTGGCAGGTGGCGAAGTATGAAAAAATCGGCACGCGGAAATCGGCTCCGGTGTTGTTGGGAATTCTCAAAACGGGAGGTGGAGTGTGAACGACGACGCAACATGGATGCAGGAGGCCTTGCGGCAAGCGCGACAGGGCATCGGCAAAACGGCACCGAATCCGCCCGTGGGTGCGGTGATTGTCAAGGACGGCCTGTTGCTGGGCAAAGGCTGGCACCTCAAGGCCGGCATGCCTCACGCCGAACGCGAAGCGCTCGCCGATGCCCGCAACAATAACGGCGCGGAGGCGATCATCGGTGCGACTGCCTACGTGACGCTCGAACCATGCTCGACGCAGGGTCGCACGCCGCCCTGTGTTCAGGGCTTGATCGATGCGGGAATCCGTCGCGTGGTGTATGCCTGCGAGGACCCCAATCCGGCTCATGCCGGTCGCGCCGATCTGTTGCTGAAGAATGCAGGCATCGAAGTCGTAAAAGGCATTTGCCGCGAGGAAGCGGAGAAAATCCTTCGTCCCTTCGCCAAGGTGCAATCGACCGGCCTGCCGTGGGTGATTCTGAAAATCGCGATGAGCCTCGACGGTCGCATCACCCGACCCAGCGGCGAAAGCAACTGGCTGACCTGCGAGGCATCGCGACGGGATGTGCAAAACTTGCGCGCGGAGGTGGACATGATCATGACCAGCGGGGAAACGGTGCGCAGTGACATGCCGGCTTTGACGATCCGGGTGCCCGAACTGCTGGAAGGCAGAGACCAACCGTGGCGGCTGGTGGTCAGTCGCAATCCGCAGTCACTGCCCGCCGATGCCCCGTTGTTCTGCGATGAAAACAGCCACCGCACTTTGGTGAGGGAAGGGGACTTGTCGTCGATGCTGCGTGAATCTGTTAGGGAAAGAGATGTTCTCAGCGTACTCGTCGAAGCCGGAGGAAAACTCGCGGCGGAATTGCTCGAACAGCAACTCGTTGATGAAGTCGTCTTATACTTGGCACCACTGATCACCGGCGGTCTGCCCGCCGTCGCGGGCGATGGGTTATCGAACGTCCGCCTGACCAACATCGAGTGGACCCGCATCGAAGACGACGTAAAATTCCGCGCCAGCGTAGACAGAAGCAAGTGAGTTTCCCTGGGGTGTCTTACGTGAAGGGATTTCAAGACAGGAACGTTTAGGCCATCCACGGCGGGGAAGGAAGCCTGAATTCAAAGAAGGACGTTACCCGCCGTTGGATGAGCCGACTTGTTTGCCTTTGCTTGATATCGGTTCTTTGTAAGGGGGTAGTGGCCGAGCTAAAGCAAAAAATCGTTCGTAATCGCCGCCTAGAAAATCAATCCCGTAGGTTGCCAGCCACTTCGCTTGGCGATTCATTTGTTCAAGCTGTCCAGGCCACTTCTTCCTGTTCTTTGGCAAAGCAGGTCTTTGATCCTTTGGCACGAGTCGACCGATATCCAGTTCTACTCCTGATGTATGTTCAATTGTCGTAGCTGTAAACTCTCCCCATCCTTCTCCTCGCACAACAATCACAAAATCGCCCCGTCGAAACCAAATCTGAAATCGATCTTCCGGGTATCTGGAGGGCATCTCAAGCGCGAATCCATGTGGTCCGAGAAACCCGAATGCATCCTCCGCAGCAGCCTTGAACTCTTCTTCTGTAGGGCGAGGCTGGGTGTTCATTTCTTCGGCTAACGTTAGAGTGCGCCCACCGGCGCGATTGAAAGGAAAATGAAATGAAATTGAATAGCTTATCGCCGGTTGGTGCGTCACGACTTGTTGGGCGATCCCTTAGAAGGTGCCGAGCTATCAAGCTTTCGGACTTTTTTAGAGGCTTCTCCAATCAGGAATCTCATGCGATCACAATCCCCAACACTTCCACGTATGAGAAGGAATGTGCACGGCTTACTAATCAAACATTCATCAAAGCGCTTAATGTCGAATGCCATTTCACTAAGAAACGGGTTTAGTCCGATCTTCATTACTCGTTTCTGCCAGGAATCCGGTAATGCGAAAAACATAGTGCACCGACAGTTCGGCGTCCTTCTGCTCACAGTGAATTCATACCGGTTGGCAGCTTCATCAAGATTCAGGCTTCCTATGCAGCCGTATGCGTACAAAAGATCCGTCAAGAGAAGGCCATAAGGGCCTTCAACACGATAATCATCTGTGAATACGAGGCTCGTATCCAACCCGGAATCTGGAGTTGCGAGAATTTTAGATTTTGAGTGCTCCGTATCACCAAGTGCTTTCTTCTCTAATTCAACTGCTGCCAACTCTCGCATGCGATTGAGAGACGGTATTATAAGCTCACCTTTCTTGGCCTGAAATGTGATCTGAACTTCCCATGGATTGTAATAACTAGATGCCCCTGCATTCAATATACTGCCCAAAAGAATAACAGGAATCAGTATTCTGTAGATAATGGTCATGGCGATGGTTTTTTCTGCCCAACAGTCTATTAGTTCAGTCACGGATGATATCGAAACGGCAAAAAAAGGAAAGGCGATTTTTAGGGTGAGCTCAAACTGTTGATAATCAACGCTTTATGCATTTTGTTGAAATGCGTTTATTTTTTAGAACATGAAGTGATTCAGATAGCTTTCTCTAACAGATATCGCTCTTTTCATGAGTTGAATGTTTGGAACATGATAATGTCTGGGTTGCTTTTTTGTCCCGCTGTCTGTTCGGGTCTGGGATGGGGGGATTGCTTGTTTTGTGAGTCATGAGAGGGGCCTTCCCTAACGGCAGGCATCACAACGACACTGGCTAGTGCGTTTCTCGCGACGGTCATTGATTCCATGATTCGGGGAAGACGCAGTGATCGGGAATGTGGAGGGTTTTTTCCCGTGAACCGCTGCCTTTTTCCAACGACACCGAAGACTTGGAAACGCCGAGTTCCTTGGCGAGCAGGGCGACGATGGCTTCGTTCGCTTTTCCCTCGCGCGGCGGCGCGGCGATGCGCAATCGCAGCACCCGACCGTGCATCTGATGCGGCTCCCAGCCGATGATGGAGTTTTGTTTGGCGTTCGGATTGACGTGGATGTGGAGTTTCACAAAATCAAACAAGGCATTGGCGGACGTTCCATTGGTGTGATTCGAGCAATTCCCGGGCTTCGGTGGCGGAGCATCGACGCAGCGCGCAGACGATACGGATCGCCCGGTCGCGGAGTTTGGCATTGCCGGCGTGGACGTCGATCATGAAATTCCCCCGCACCTTGCCTAACAGAATCATCGCCCCGCTGCTGAGGATGTTGAGCACGACTTTCGTCGCGGTTCCCGCCTTCAGACGCGTTGATCCGGTAATGATTTCCGGTCCCGTCGCGAGGTCGATCTCCACATCCCAGGGCGGAGTCGTTTTGGGGCGCGACGGATTGCAGGTGAGAAAAATCGTCTGCGCTCCCAACTCGCGCGATTTACCCAACAGACCGAGCACGAACGGCGTGCGTCCGCTGGCGGCAATGCCGCAGACCACATCAACGCTGCGGATGCCGCGTTGGACAGCGGTTTGCGCACCCGCGCCGGCATCGTCTTCTTCCGCTTCGGAAGCGCCGTGGACAATTGCAACGCGCGCAGGAATTCGTGAGCCACCGGTGGGACCTCCTTGCGCATGTCGAAGTCGTACAACACCCGGCGCAGGGCATTGATGCCCATGTCGTAGCCACTGCCCGCATCGCCTAACAAATGCCCCCAGCCGCTGGCGTATTCGGTTCGACCCGCGCGTTTGCCCATCACCGAAGAACCCGTTCCGGCGATGGTGATGATGCCGTCGCCGTTGCCGAGGACCGTTTCGAAGCCCGACTCGCGGTCGCTGCCGAGACTGATTCTGGCATGGGGCCAAATCTGCGAAGCCAGCCCCTGCAGTCGCGCCCGGTCCGCCGCGGTGATGCATCCGGCGAGATAAACACCCACGGCATCGACCACAGCGGGCATCTGCTGAAAATAATCGAGCAGGGTTTTGTCATCGATCAAGCGCATGTTGCCCGTGCCGAATTTTCCCTGCTGAAGAATTTGGCCCTCTTCCGCGTAAACCCAGTCGGTTTTCGTGCCACCGCCCTCGATGCCCAGAATGCGTGTGGCTGTCTGGCTCATGGGGTGATCGTAAAACATCGATTCCCCCGACGCAACCGGGCAATGGGGGAAAATGTCTGTGTTTGCAATATTCGCAATCGTGCCGGATGCGGGCTTGTGCATTGGTGCGATTGCTGTTTAGTTTCGCCGCGCATGACCGGAGAGATTGATCGGGGAGAGAAAAAACCGGCCTGGGGCTCATTTTGGGCGTTGATCGGCATGCAGGTGCAGAATTCCTTCACGGTCAGCGTTATCAAATTTCTACTCATTCCATTGGGGGTCTCGCTGAGTTTGCAAAATCAGGGCGGCGCGCTGGCGAAATCGACGGAATACGTGCTCAGCCTGTTGCTGGTATTGCCCTACCTGGTGCTTTCTCCCACCGCAGGCTGGATTGCCGACCGCTTTCCGAAAAGTGTGGTGATCAAAGCCGCCGCGTGGGCGCAGTGGGCGGTGGTGCTCATGCTCGGAGTGGCGATCATGCTGCACTCGCTGGTGCTCGCCATGTTCTGTTTTTTTCTCTACTCGCTGCAGTGTGCCATGCTCAGTCCTGCCAAGCTCGGCGTGGTCAAGGAATTGGTCGGCTCGCGTCGTCTTGCTTTTGCCAACGGGGTGGTCGAGGGCACGGTGATTCTGGCTATCCTCGCCGGTCAGATCGCCGGCGGCGTGTGGTTCGATGCCAATTCCAAATCGATGAACGGCTGGGATGCCGCGCTTCATTCCCTATGGTGGGTTGCCGGAGTCGCCCTCGTCGGCGCCCTGCTCGCGCAGATGATGCGGCGCACCCGTGCGCAAGGCGACGTGCCGTTCCGCAGTGGCCTGATGTTCCGCCACATCATTGATTCGGCGGTGGTTTGGAAGGACCGCGAATTGCGCTTCGCCGCGTTGGGCACGGCATTCTTCTGGGCTTTCGCGGGCTTTGTGAATCTGGTGGTGATCGAGATTTCCAGAGCCCTGCACCCGCATGAAGTGGGATCGGCCATTTCAAAATTGATGTTTTTCGCCAGTTTGGGCATCGCCTCGGGCAGCATTTTTGCCGGCTTGTTGAGCAAACGCGGGATCGAGTGGTCGCTGGCGCCGATTGGCCTGGTGTTGATGAGCAGCGGATTGTACGTGCTGAGTCAGATCCATCCGGGCAGCGGGATTTTCCCTTATTTCCTCGCCTTGTCCGGAGCGGGGGCAGCCATCTTCCTGGTGCCGGTGAATACGTTTGTGCAGGATCATCCGCCTGCGGAGAAACGCGGCACGGTTATCTCGGTGTCGAATTTCTTCAACAACGTCGGCGGCATCAGCGCGGTGCTGATCCAGTTCACCATGATGAAATCCGGGCTGCGTGTGCAGGAGCAGTTTTTGATTCTCGCCTTGCTGACCACGATCATCGCGTTGCTGGCGGTGAGAAAATGGCTGGCCGAATTGCTGCGGGTGATGATTCTGCCGGTTGTGCGACTGATTTACCGGATTCGCCTGGTGGACGCGCAGAACATTCCCGAGACCGGTGGCGTCTTGTTGCTGCCGAACCATGTGACCTGGGCGGATTGTTTTTTGATCTCGGCCGCCTGCCATCGTCCGGTGCGATTTGTGATGTATGAAGGATTCATGCATACATTCCTGGTCGGCTGGGGCGCGCGGGTTTTCAATACCGTGCCGATCTCCGCCACCAAAGCGAAAGAGGCGGTTCGCGCGGTCAGTGACTCGTTGGAAAACGGCAATGTCGTGTGTTTGTTTGCCGAAGGGGAACTCACGCGAACCGGCTGTCTCCAGGAGGTCAAACGCGGTTTCGAACTGATGGCGCGCAAGGCCGGGGCGCCGATCGTGCCGATGTGGATGGATGGAGCCTGGGGATCGATTTTTTCCTTCGAGCGCAACAAGTTTTTCCGCAAGCTGCCGCGTGCCTTGCCATTCCCGATGACCATCGCGATTCATCCGTCGATTCCCGCTCGCGAGGCCAGCATCGCGGTGCTCGAAAACGCGCTTCATCGGGCCAGTGCGTCGGCGCTCGCCGCGCGGGTGGAGAAATCCGGGTTGTTGCGGAAGCCCGACGCGCCATTCTGGGTGAATGGATTTCAGTTGGGAAATGTGAACGCCTTGCAACGCGGTGCGACTTTTGCGATGTGGGACGCTGATCCCTTGAACAAGGATATCGGTTCCCTGCGGATCGGTTTCGCCGGGTTGTTTGGCTGTGAAGTTCTCACCAACAAGGATGCGGTGCTCTCCTCGGCGATCCGCGTGGGCGGGGAGGTCACCCGCAGGTTGTTGCTCGAATCGGCCGATGCCGCGAGCGATGGATACTTTTATGATTTTGATCCCGCGCCAACCGATTGGCCGCTGAAAATTCGTCATTGCCCGTGTTATGCCGTGAACGGAATCGTGATTGCCATGTCGATGCCCGACCCGCCTCGTTCGAACGAGACCAGCGAAACACAGTACGGCTGCAAGCCGGGTTCTGTCGGTCGCCTGCTGCCGGGTTTTGCCACCGAATCGGGCGAGGACGGACGGATCTGCCTGCAGGGTCCGGCGCTGAGCGAAACCGGATTGCTGCTTCCGCCGGGAACCACCATCGATGCCCAGGGTTTTGTCTTCTTGCCAAAGCCGCCGCCGCAGTCATGATCCCGAGCAAATGAATGCGGAAACGGCCATTGTTCTGGGATCGGGTTTGGGTGTGTTTGCCGACCATCTGCACATTGATCGTGCGATTGGATTTGCCGAAGCGGGTCTTCCGGTTTCGAACGTGAGTGGCCACGCCGGACGGTTTTTGTTCGCAAACTTTGTCGGCAAACCGATTCTGGTGATGCAGGGGCGGGTGCATTTGTATGAAGGTCACAACGCCAAAGCCGTGACGGCGGGAATCCGCTGGATGGCCGCGCAGGGTGTCAAGCGGGTCATTCTCACCAACGCTGCAGGCACCTTGAACGGGAAATTTCCTCCGGGTGAGTGGATGATGCTTGCCGATCAACTGAACCTCACCGGCACCTCACCGTTGGAAGGCGCGCCTGATTTCATCGACATGAGCGCCATCTACTCGAAGCCGTGGCGGGAGCAAATGGCCCGCCATGCAGGGCAGCTCGGCATGCCCTTGCATGAAGGCGTGTACGCCGGCTTGCGGGGTCCGCAATACGAAACACCCGCGGAAATCCGCATGCTGCGGACCATCGGCGCGGATGCCGTCGGCATGAGCACGGTTCTCGAAGCCATCCAGGCCCGGGCGCTGGGAATGGAAGTGATCGGATTTTCCTGCCTCACCAACTGGGCCGCTGGCATGAACGAGAGCCATCTGTCGCACCAAGAGGTGCTATCGACCGGCAAGGCCGCCGCTGCGGTGATGGTGAAGTTGTTGGAAACCGCCCTGGGTTGATCAAGGTGTTACGCCCGCCGCGCTAACAATCTAATACTCGACGGCATGAAGCAGCGCGGGCTGCACATGGATGAACCGATTACCAATCTCCACGGGCAACTGGCCGGGATGTTCGGTGCAGAATAGACACGCGTCGATGCAGGCATGCCGCGGGTTTCAACCTAAAATCCGAATATTTTGAACAGGAGGAAGCGGAGACAGCAGAGTTTTTAGAAAGTTTGCATCGTGAATCGACCCCCTATTTCTTAACCTTTTTTAGTGAATTGAAGTTCTTTTGTAACTCTTTCATTCTCTGTTACCTCTGCTACCTCCTGTTGATACATTTTCCATATGAAATTTACCAACCCTCTCAGCCCTATTTCTGCCAATGACAAAACTTTCACCTACCGCCACTGCTTAATTTGTGCTGGTTATAAAACTCTCACTAGCCAAATCATTTCTATTTGTAACAGTTATAATTTTTTCAAAAGTCAAAAAAGTGCAATATATGCAAGTTATAAAAGTTACACCTGCCATAATAAAGTTAAATATGCCAATTACAAAACTTTCATTTATTAAATCATAAATATTTGTGATAATGACAAAATTAAAACCTTTCAAAATTGCATAATTTGTATTTGTGATAAAAATTTAACCGAGTTCCGCAGGGCTAGGATAAAGTTTCCACATTTTTGCTTGTCACATCTCAGTCATTTGGCTAGGGATTCTTATTATGATAGTCATTAGTCGCTTCTTTAAAAACCATTTGTCGAACCGCCAAATTAGCGCCGAAGAGCTTCGTCAGTTTACCGAAGATCATTTGGGCAAGCTCGCGGCGCTGGCAAGCCCGCCCGCTGCCATTGCGGACCTTGTTGCACCTACCCGGGCCGCGTTCGATGACTTCGATGCGAAACTTTCCGCCCGGACCGTCCTCCAGACCGCCCAAGTGGGCGGCACCGTCTCCAAGGGTGAGGCGCTGAAACTCATCCGCAGCACCGTCCGCCAGCGCGAGGCCCGCATCCGCGACAAGTTCATCAAAGGCAGCGCCGCCTACACCGAGTTTTTCCCGCAGGGATTGGTGGAAATTGCCCACGCCCGCCACGGCCAGATCAACGGCATCCTCGATCGCCTCATCACCGCCGCCGACAAGCACAAAGCCGCTCTCGGCCCCGAACTGCTTGCGGAATTCACCGCCCTGAAAGCCACCTACGCCCGCGCCCGCGAAGGCCAGGTTGAGTCCAAAGGCGACCTCGCCCATGCCCGCGCCGCGCTCGCCGCCGCCCGCAGCGTGCTGGAACTCCAGCTCGGCCGCAACATTCTTGCCATCGCCTCCCACCACCTCGGCCACCCCGAGCGCGCGGTGGACTATTTCACCCAATCCTTACTGGAAGACCCCACCCGCCAAAACGAGGACCCCGCCCCGGCCGAGCCGCAGGGGTGAGGCATCAAAAAGGCAGGGAGCGCTCTCCGAGCGTTCCGGTGGGGGGCGAATACGTATTTCCATAGCGTATACTACATTCACCCCACGCTTTCGTTCGCGAAGAAAGCCGGTGAGTCAGGAAGGGTAATCGAGAGTCATCAACCCTGCCCAAAAGGCAACGATAGCGGTGCTATGGCAAGGTCATTCGCGAAAGACCGCGCCCGGCAGGATGCCGGGCGCAGCCTGCGGGACGCAGGCGCTCCCCGGGGAGATTGCTCATGGACAAGCCTCAAACGCTTTGCTAGGAAAGGAGCCTCGTGGAGGAAGAAGATGTCATGCGGCATGTGGAAGAGCAGGAGCAGGAGCGCCGTGAGACGGATCGGGCTTTTCTGCGCAAATGTGCGATTTGGTTTGTCGTGATACTTTTCGTTATTTTTTGCTTTGTTATGCGCCCACTTATTTTGCGGTCTAGCAAAAAAGCTGAAGATGTTCGGACGTTGTCAAATTCCAAGCAAATATATCTTCTGCTGATGGATTTCGAATCAGATTTCGGACAGTTCCCTGACGACTACACAGCCGAGAGTCATCGCGGATCGAACCGTTTTCACGGCAGCGATTCGAACGATTATCTCGAACAACTATTCGCGGAAGAATACACTACATCAGAGGAGATCTTTTACGCCTACGACAAGCGCTACGGGAGTGAAAGAGCCGATCTTGTGATCGCTCCACCGTCGTGCATCTTGGAAAAAAACGAATGTGGATTTTCCTATGTGCTGGTTGATGAAAATTTGCATTACCGAGGCTTGAGCACAAAATATGATGGCAGCTTGCCGATTTTGGCGGCACCGCTGGTGAATGAATGGGGATCGTTTGAAAAGAAAAGCTACAAAGGCAAGGGCGTTTACCTGCGCGTCGATGGTTCCGCCCGCAGTGAGCGATTGCGTGCAGCGGATCAGAAAATCGAGTTATCTCCCAGCAGACAAACACTGTTCGATTCAGGGCCAGGCACCATTTGGGACAATCTGAAACCGGTGGTTCTTCTACCCAAGAGATAGTTCGTCCGTCAGTCGCATGGCGGTGAGTTCCGGACGCAATTTCGCGAGCACCGCGATCTCAACAAAACCGCCACATGAATGATCTTGACCGAACGGCTGGCTTCTTCCTAAGTGCCGCCTTGCAAGAAAAAAACGAACATTCAGCCCAAATGAGCCATACAAAAAATGTATCCTCCTTCTGCTTCAAATTTGCGCAGAAAACGCATCTGATTCACTGCCTTGCCCTGCTCGCACTATCAGATCATCCGGCCCATGCGGGCGGGAAGGTCAGTTCGTCCGAGGGTGTTGGTTTCACGAATACGGTGCTGGTTGCAAATCGCGCGCATTACAAACCAACAGCCTTCGTCGATGAATATCTCATCAATCCGTGGGGCATTGCCTTGCGCCCTCCCGGTACGGGAGGTCACATCTGGCTGAGCAATGCGGCGAATCTGACCACGACGACCTACATCGGAGACGCTAACGGTGCACCGTTGCATCAAGATGGATTGAAGGTTGTCCACATTGAAGGTCCCATGACTTCATTTTGGGATGGCCTCGCCCATGTCACCGGCCAGGTTTATAATGCGGCAAGCGACATTGAAGGGCAGCCGGTCGAGTTTCCCATCAGTGGTCCGGCGAGCAATCTATCGGGCGAGAAACCCGAATCGATTGGCGTCACTTCCGGTGCAGCCAAGTTCGTCTTCGTCACTACCTACGGCAGCATCAATGCCTGGCGCGCCAATACTGCCACCAGTATGGACAAGGCGGTGATCGTGAAGGATTTCACACTTGGCGGACCAGACTGTGACCGCAGCCTGCCATTCTACCCGGCGTTTACGGGAGTTGCCATGACGACAGATGCCTTCAAGACCGATGACTCGGGCAAACATGTCGCTGACAATCGTCTCTACGCATGCGACTTTCAAAACAAGACAATCCGGGTTTTCGACAATCAATGGAAAAACATCACCTCTCAGGTCATTTTCGAGCGTCCGAAAAACCTGGGAGACGACTACAGCCCGTACAACATTCAATGGCTCAACGGACGGCTCTATGTGGCTTATGCCATAGTGGACCAGCAGGGTGAAGAGGTCGGCGCGGATGTCCCGGGAGTAGGCGTGGGGCACATTGTCGCCTATGATCGCAACGGGCGATTGCTTCAGGAATTTCAGGATATGAATGTGTTAAGCTCTCCCTGGGGGCTTGCGATTGCACCGGAGGGCTTTGGTTCGTTCGGTGGTTGTCTGCTGGTAGCAAACTTTGGAGACGGAACGATCTCGGCATTTGACGTGGCAACGGGCAAGTTCACAGGCTACCTGCGCGATTCGGAGAAGCATCCGATTTCCATTGATGGCATTTGGGGTCTGACTTTTGGCAACGGAGTCAGCCTGGGCGACTCGCTTTCGCTCTACTACACCGCAGGGCCGAATGGCGAACAGGATGGCATCTTCGGTCGACTGGCTGTTGCGGGATCACAACCGCCAAAGAGTCAGGAGTAAAAGCCGAACTCAGCGATTCTAATTCGTGGTAGTGGATCAGCCTAACGTGATCTTTCTTCACCCTGTGTTTTCGTTCGCTGATCGATGGCTTGGTCATTCGCGAAAGACCGCGCCCGGCAGGATGCCGGGCGCAGCCTGCGGGACGCAGGCGCTCCCCAGGAAGAATTCATCCTGTGTTTTCGTTCGCTGGTCGATGGCTTGGTCATTTGCGAAAAACCGCGCCCGGCAGGATGCCGGGCGCAGCCTGCGGGACGCAGGCGCTCCCCGGGGAGAATTCATCCTGCGTTTTCGTTCGCTGATCGATGGCTTGGTCATTCGCGAAAGACCGCGCCCGGCAGGATGCCGGGCGCAGCCTGCGGGACGCAGGCGCTCCCCGGGAAGAATTCATCCTGTGTTTTCGTTCGCTGGTCGATGGCATGGTCATTCGCGAAAGACCGCGCCCGGCAGGATGCCGGGCGCAGCCTGCGGGACGCAGGCGCTCCCCGGGGAGAATTCACGCCACGCTTTCTTTCGCGAAGAAAGCCGGTGAGGACAAGTGATCCATGGTAATTCTTGCCAATCGAGCGCCGATGGCGTGAACTCCGGCCATGCGTTACGGCGAAAAACTCGGCAAAAGGATCATCACGGCGGATTCGCGATTGTGCGTGGGGCTCGATCCCCGGCCTTCACAGGGCGATGTCTCGTCGGTGGAGGATTTTCTGAAATCGGTTGTCGAGCAGACCTGGTCCCACGCGGCGGCTTTCAAACCGAACATGGCGTATTTTGAAGCCATGGGCTGGAAGGGGATCGAAATGCTGGAACGCTTGTTAGGCTGGATGCCCGACGAGGTGCCGGTGATCCTCGATGCGAAGCGCAGCGACATCGGCGAGACCCAGAAATACTATGCGCAGGGATATTTCCAGCATTGGGATGTCGATGCCGTGACCTTGAATCCGTTTCTGGGCTACGACTCCATCGAACCCTTCCTCGGCTGGGAAGGGAAGGGTATCTATCTGCTCGCGGTCACCTCCAATCCTGGGTCGGCGGATTTCCAGCGGCAGATGTTGGCGGACGGCAGACCGGTGTATGAACTCGTGACGGATCTCGGCGCGCGAGCTTCGATGGCGGGATGTGCGACCGACGTGGGATATGTGGTCGGACTCACCAATGCCGGCGGTGTTTTGGAAAGGATGCCCGACGCGCCCTTGCTCATTCCCGGGCTCGGCGCGCAGGGCGGCGATCTGGCGGGATTGGTGGCATCAGCCCGCACGGCGGCGGATGTGATCAATGTTTCGCGCGGCATCCTCTATGCGGGCGATGACAAATCGTATGCCGACCGCGCCGCGCACTGGGCCGGGGAAATCCGCCGGGCTTACGAGAGCTGAGTTTGACTGTCGCTCGCTTCATTTTTCTGCCGAAACCGCTGCATGATGATCTCAGCGATATGCCGGGAAAGATGTTCTTTGCTGTCGCGCGGCAGTGCGGTGTTTTCCGCCGCTTCCACGATCAACACTTCGTTGTCATTCGAATCGAAGCCGATTCCCGCTTGTGACACATCATTGGCGATGATCATGTCGCAATGTTTTGTTTCGAGTTTCCGCCGGGCATTTGCCTCGAGGTTTTCGGTTTCCGCCGCGAAGCCGACAAGGTATCCAGTGAAATTCATCAGGCTCCGCGCCGAGCCGAGGATGTCGGGAGTTTTTTTCAGGGTGATGGTGATGGTGTCTTCTGATTTTTTGATCTTCTGATCAGCGACCGTCGTTGGCGTGTAGTCGGCAACGGCGGCGCAAAAAATCGCGACATCCATTTGATTCAGATGATGGGCCACCACATCGTACATCTCCTGTGCTGATTCGACCGGGATGAAATCGACATGATCCGGTATCGGCAGCGTCGTGGGTCCGGAAATCAACAGCACGTGTTCCTTGCGGAGCGCGAAGGCCTTTGCCAGGGCGTAACCCATGCGACCCGACGAGCGGTTGGACAGGAAGCGCACCGGATCGAGGGGCTCGCGAGTCGGACCGGCCGTGATGAGGATTTTCACTCGCCCTTGTGTTTTTCTTTCGGCGAGTCCGCGGATTTCTCCTTTGACTTATCGGGCGACTTCGGCGCCTCTTCCTTTTTCTCTGGATCGGCAGGAGCTTTGACTTCCCCGCCCTTGCCTTTCGCCGCGGCATTTTTGGCGAGTTCCTCGCGCAGTGTTTCGAGGGCCTTCTTGCCGTCTTCGACATCCTTGGCGGTGGCGATGGTGGAGATCTCACCGAGAATTGCTTTGGCATCCTTGTCGCCGTCCTGGATGGCGATGTTGGCCCAGGCCCAGGCTTGCGGAACGTTGGGTTTCGTGCCGGCACCCGAGGCCAGCAGACGGGCCACGGCGGTCGCCGCCTGCGCGCTGCCGTTGCGGGCCGCTGTTTCATACAGTTGCCCGGCCTGGGAGTAGTTCTGCACCACGCCGTAGCCGCGTTCATAGAGGGTGGCGAGATTGTTCATCGCAATGAGATTGCCGTTTTGCGCGGCCCGTTGGAACCAACCGGCGGCAGCGGACGGGTCGGCGATGCCCATGGCTCCGGAAAGATAGAAAAGGGCCATTTCGTTCTGCGCCTGGGAAATGTTGCCCACGGCGGCGTTGAGCAAGTGGTCGTAGGCCTTGCGCGCCGCGGCGACCTTTTCCTCCGGTTTCCGGTTATCCGGTTCGGGTGCTTCGAGCAATTTCGCCGCATAGCGGTAGTTGCCCAGCGGGTGGCCGATTGCCGCCGCCTTCTGCAGCCACTCCATTCCCTTTGTTTCACTTTTCTCAATGTAATCCTTTTCGCCCTTCTCGCCCTTGCCCTTGAAGTAGAGGTCGGCCGCCCGGAGTGCGCAGTCGATCTGCTTGGCATTGCCGCCGAGTTCATATTGTGCCAGCGCCGCTTGAGGGGCCTTTTTGATGTTTTCCTCGAAATCGCCCAATGCGAGATAGGCTTCGCTCTGTTTTTCCTCGATGGCTTTTGCAAGAATCGCGCGGCCCTCCTTTTCATTGCGAATTCCTTCCGCACCATTGAGCAGTCGCGACCCTACGGCCACCATCGCGCTTTTGTCGCCGAGGGCGATGGCCTTTTGATACATCTCCAGGGACTTCTTGGGGTCCTTTTTGTCGGCAAAAGGCTCCTCCGACTCATAAAGACGGGCCAGTGCGAGAATCGACGGGATGTCACCGGCTTCGCTGGCGGTATTCCACCAGGAGACGGCCTTGTCAAAATCCGGTTTCTCCGTGATCATGCCCTTGATGTAGGCCTCGCCAAGAATGCGCCCGGCACTGGAGGGGTCCTTGATCGCCTGCTCCTCCAGATTTTTCAAGCCCTTGTCCCGCTCCGCTTTGTCTTTGGAACTGAGCAGGATGCGCGCAAGGCTGTAGGTGGCATCCTTTTGTCCGGCTTCGCTGGCTTTGCGGAAATACTCCAGCGCTTTGTCCCGGGATAGTTCCACGCCGCGACCGCTTTCATGGGCCACGCCGAGAAGATACATGGCATCCGCATTGCCTTTCTCCGCAAGGGGGCGCGCCAGATCAACGGCCTTGATATGACGTCCTTCGTTGAAAGCGGCCAGGGCGTCCTTGATCGGGCCCTCGCCCACATCGGCCAACTTGGAGGACTCATTGTTGTTCAAACTCACCGCAGCCGACAGAGGATGCAGAAATAGGACGATTGCCAGGTGGAACAGTGACGTGATTTTCATATGCAATGGATATTCGGCGGCGAAAGTAGTGACAAAAACCCTTGAATGCAAGCATTAGATTCCCTGAAGTTGTCTTCAGTTGCGTCGACTCCAGCCTGCAGTCCAAGACAAGGGATGTTATTCCGAGGAAGTGCCCGCTGACGGCGACGACTTGCCTTCACTTGAAGGAGCGGGTGCTGGTTTCGCCGACTCGGACTCCTTTTTCGCTCCACTTTGGTAGGATTCCGAGCGGTAGTCGGTTTGATAAAATCCTCCGCCCTTGAAGATGATGCCGCCGCCCTTGCCCAACAGACGACGGACCTTGCCCTGTTTGTCGCAAATGGTCGCAGGGCAGGTAGTGAGTTTTTCATCCTTCATGCTCTGGAAAAATTCAAAACGTTTCCCGCATGTTTCGCATTCGTAATCGTAGTTGGGCATGGAATAGGTATTCGGTCGGCTTGTTGGCTGCGAGTATAGCGGCGGCTGCCGGAAGTGCAAGGACTCATCGCGACCGGACGGGGGCTGGAGGCAATGTCGCACCCTGTCGGTTCAAAAATCCTGTTAGAACCAAGACATCATCGGGGCCGTGACGCATTCCCACCATGCCGGTGCGACCCTGGTGAAACAGGACAATGCCGGCATGATCCAGCTCGTTTTGCCATGATTTGGGAATGGCCTCGCTCGCAGGAAAATCCGCATGGGTGGCAATGACGGCCCGGGCTCCCCACTGCCTGAGCCAGGCGACATCCGGGGGGGCGTGCAGGGAGTTGCGTCCGGTGACGACCACATCGCATCGCAGTTCCTTGTTATCGAGACAAAGCTGCCGAAGTGCCCTGGGGCCGGCATCGTTCACAAAAAGGATCCGATGCTGGTGAAAGTGCAGCAGGTAGAGCACCACACGCTCGTCGGCGGCGGCATTTTCGTCGGCCGCGTCCGGGGTTTGCAGGATCTCCCAACGCGCGTGTTCGCTCACCGGAATGACGGCGTTTGCTTTCGCGCAATACACTTCAGTGCCGTGAAGCGGAGCGTTTTCGCAGATTTCCTTGAACGTCGGTGCACGCGAGGTGGTCACCGGGACGACGATTTGTTTGACGTGAAAATTCTCCACCGCGGTCATCGCTCCGCCCAGATGGTCCGATTCCGGATGACTCAGCAGGATCGTGTCGGGTTCCGAGCCGAAATAGCGGAGACAGGGAAGCACGATGTTGCGAAACGCGCGTTGATCCCCGGTGTCGAGCAGGCAATCCGCATTGTCCGTTTGCAACAGCACGGCGGCACCACCGTCGGGAATATCGAAAACCTGGATGGCATCCGCAGACGGCCGGTGAATGGAAACCGTCGCGTGTCCTCCTGGAATCGAAGCGAAAAACTCCGAGCTATCGATGCAGCGCGCGGCGACCCAACCGTTGAGCCGATTGCAAAACGTTACCGCATCGGACGAAACGAGCGACAGGCACGTAGCCAGCATGGCCAATCCCAACAGGGCCGTCACCAGCGGTGCGAGAACCAGATTGGCGAAGATGGAAACCGGCGTGATCATGCCGAAATGACGGATGGTCAACGGCGCGGAGCCCAGTGAAGCGAAGGTCGAAACGCCCAGCGCCTGGAGCAGATGAAGGGCGGCATTTTCGCTGAGAACCTGGCCATTGCTGTATAGGTCTCTTGGCAGATAGCTGTCGTGGATGTTCAGGTTGCGGATCGATTTGTTCAAAAATCCCAGCCCGATCGCGATGGCGGCAACCACTCCGTAGGAAAGCTGCACGCCCGCGAGGAACAACAGATTGCCATCGACGAGCAGCGCCGCGATCATGACCACCGCGAGGGCGTTGAGCAGATCCGGTTTTCGCTGGAAGAAAAAAGCCGATAGGAAAACCGCGCACATCCAGGCGGCCCGCATCGCCGGGGCGGAGGCACCGGTGATCCATGCATAGGAAAATACAAACGGAATCAGCAGCAGGATCGCCGATTTTCGCGGAACCCGGCAGAAACGCAGAACCAGCCAGAGCAACATCGCCACCAGATTGACATGCTGACCGCTCACCGAGAAAAGATGCAGCGTGCCGCTCTCGCGAAATGGCCGAAGTATTTCATCCTGATATTGCGGTTGCTCGCCCATGACCATCGCTTTGATGACCTTGGCTTCGTCGCTTTCCGCTGGCAAACCCCTGGTGATCGCATCTCTGAAATGGTCGCGGATTTTCTCGGTGCCACGCAGCATAGCATCATCCTTGCCAGCGAGAATTTCATGGTGGTTGGCAAAAAAGCGTCCCACGACCCCCTGTCTTTTCAGCCACTGGGCGTGATCGAACTCGCCTTCATTGCGGGGCCCTTCGACCAACGCGAAACGTCCGCTGGCCTGGACCTCCTGTCCCAGCGCCGGTGCCTGGCCCTTGCCTCCCAGCAGCACGCGGGAATGCTCCAATTCTCCGATACTGCAACGAATGATGCGGGCTTCCGCCTCCCAGGTGTTGAGCCGCCGCTTCGTCGGCTTGATCGTTTTCGCAGTCAGCTCGCCCATGCGACCAGGAGCAATCAAGCGTTGCCGCTGGTCGAATGAATGACGCTGCATGAGATGCAGACCCGCGCAAATGCAGCACAGGGCAAGGCTCACGAAAAAAAACTTCCTGCTGTCCATCAGGGCGAGTGCGAACAGCAACAGACAGGTTGGAATGCCCCAAAGGTAAGAGCCATCGACCAACGCCACGGCTGCGCAGCAGGAGATCGTCGCGGCGGGCAGTCGATGTCGGGACAACCAGCCGGACCAAACGCGGAGGCGTTTATGCAACGCCCCACTCGTGAAGCTTGTGGCGCGCATTGGCGGAATGGCGGGTTTCAGGGAATTGATCGATGACCTGATGCATGATTGCCACAGCGGAATCCTTGTCCTTCATGTCGCCTTCATAAAGTTCGGCAAGCCGGAACAGGAAATAGGCGGCATCGTTTTCCTTCCACACATGGTTTTGCAAAACCTCGCGGATGGTTTCGATGGCTGCGGCCGGCACGTGCAGGGTTTCCTTTTGAAGCTTGATGATTTCCACCCAGGGCAGGCGATTGTCCGGCTCCTTGTCCGCCGCTTCGCGAAAGGCCAGAATCGCGCCTTCGTAGTCGCCCTGCGCGACCTTCGAGCGGGCCTCCGACATGCTGTTTTTCTCGACCATCTCGCCACTGTCGTAAATCGTGTGAGTGCCCTTGTGAACCAGGACCGGCAGGAGGTAAGTCACAAAAACAATGCCCACGTAACCGGCGGAAAGGAAGGTCAGCAGAATGCCCATGAACGTGGTGCCATTGTCCACGTCGGTCGCCAGATCCGCCGCCGCTGCGTAGGTTTCATCCACGGTTGTTTGCCGCCCATGCAGGCTTTCCTGCAGCTTGCGGATGGCGTTTTTCTCAGCACTATTGCTGCTGTCCTCAAGAAACTTCGGCAGCATGTCGCTGCTGATATCCTGACTGCTGATTTTCACCGCCAGGTCCCTTGTCACCGCCGAGGCCGTTTTTTTTTCGATATGGGATTTCCATCCAAAAGCGAGAACGGCGATCGCGATGACATGAATGAGTATTTTCATGGGTTGTTTCTATCGGAATTTAGGTTTGCGCCAAGCAAATTTCAAGGGCGGCGTTATTTTTCCAGGTGTTTTGCGTTGCGTCCCTCATCGATCAGCTTCCAAAAATGTTTGGACTTTGCCAGTTCCTCGTCCTCGGCGAGTGTCATTTTCGAACGGAAAAGGAAATCGGAAAAAGTGCCCCTGTGCAGGACGCGGTGCACGATGACCAAGCCGTCGCGGACTTCAAAATAAAGCCTCCAGTCGCGGGTGCGGAAACGATAGAGTTTCTTGCCATCGCGCTCGATCAGTCCGAATTTCTCATCGCTGAGGTGTTCGAGATCGCTTTTTTGAACGACGAACTGGTCTAACAACTCCAACTGTTCAAGGGTGTTCATTTGCGACATTTCCGCCGCGCTCAGTTCATTGAAGACAATTTCCAACACGGGGGCATGTTACGCAGTGGCGGGAAAAATGGCAAGCCATCCGTAATTCGAGTGCATGGGAAAGGCAAAAAACCACGGTGCCGCAAAAAAATCGAAAAATATCTTGCCAACCGGGGTGTTATTCCATACCAAGTGCGCCCCCTTCACGGGTGGAGAAAAAAGCGAGGATAGCTCAGTTGGTAGAGCAGTTGGCTTTTAACTAATTGGTCCTGGGTTCGAGTCCCAGTCCTCGTACTTCTCTCCCATGCCCTGCCAATGGCTTGGCATTTCAGCCCCGCCCGGCATTTCAGTGCCTCCCGCTCATGTTGAACGGGTTATTCCCTCACTGGTTCGGCGCGCAAGGGCCTGTTGCGCGGCTCCTCAACGGGTTCGGCCCGCAGAGGTCGTTCGCGGGGCTCCTCCACTGGTTGGGCATGGATCGGGCGATCTTGCGGTCGCGGATGATTTGCGACTGGCGAGGATTCTTCCTCCACAGCCACCGCGCGCATCGGATGTATGGAGCAAAAGTCGTTCTCAGCGGGTGCGATGTCGGCGGGCACTTGGTCGACATACGAGGTGCCGGCCGTTTGACAGCCTGCCGTGGCGCGTTTGCCCGATGATTTGCACAGCGTGCAACTGACCAGACCAGTCGTGCGGGTTATCTTTGTGAACTCATTCGCCTTGTAGCCGAGCCGGTCCGCCGTTTTCATGATGTCCACCCAGATCGGCAGGGCGAGGGTGGCGCCGTAGCCTCCCTGCACGGTGCGTGTGGAATCATCCATGCCGCACCACACCGCGCAGGTCAGCGAAGAGGTGTAACCGGCAAACCAGGCATCCTTGAAATCGTTTGTCGTGCCGGTCTTGCCCGCGCAGGGTTTGTCGAAGCCCAGCCGGCGCACCGACGACGCGGTGCCGGTGGTGGTCACCTCCTGGAGGATTTTGGAAACGGAGTAGGCCGAGCCCGTGGATGCGGCAGGGAAGGGCAGAGGGGGTGTTTCGTAGAGTACTTCGCCGCTGCGACTGCGGATGAGGGTGATCAAAAAGGGTCGATAGCGCACGCCGCCGTTCGGGAGCATCGAATAGGCCGATGCAACCTCATACGGTGTGGCTTCCCACGATCCCAGATACGAAGAAGGCATGGGGGGGATTTCGTGGTGGAAGCCCGCCTGCCGCGACACCTCTTTCACGTTGTTGAATCCCGCATAATTTCCGACCCTGATGGACATCGTATTGCGGGAGCGGACCAGTCCGTAGGAAACCGGAAAATCCCCGCCATACTTGCCATCGGAATTCTCCGGATGCCAGTTAGCGGGTGCGCTTTTGATTTCCCCGCGGTCAATCGGACCGTCCGAAATGAGCGTGTCGGGCCGCAGACCTTTGTCAAATGCGGCGAGATACACAAATGGCTTGAAGACCGAGCCGATCGGGCGCTGGGCGAGGATCGCGCGATTGAACCTCGACTCATCGGCCGAGCGCCCGCCCACAAAAGCAAGCACCGCGCCGCTGTTGTTTTCAATCACCACCGCGGCACCCTGGATGTATTCGGCCGGAGTCTTTTTTCCTTCGGGAATGGCCTGCCAATGCGCACGGGTTTGGTGGGGGTATCCCGGGGTTTTCTCGATTCTTGCGAGAGATGCCTCCACTGCCTCCTCTGCTTTCTGCTGGATGAGGCCGTCGATCGTCGTCGTGATCGTCAGGCCACCCAGTTCGATGTTTTCCCTTTCCAGGATGATTTCCAAATCGCGGCGAATGGCATCCAGCGCATAGGATTCGCGGATTTTCCTGCGATTGGCGGGGCGGATATCG
>Ga0209400_1000335_pt1 | contig 40826 bp, 41 predicted proteins | sample M_130807_EF_Meta_FD_187313 | JGI IMG/M metagenome (GOLD analysis project Ga0209400, IMG submission 187313) | Freshwater microbial communities from Lake Montjoie, Canada to study carbon cycling - M_130807_EF_MetaG (SPAdes) (version 2) | ecosystem: Environmental > Aquatic > Freshwater > Lake... | reverse complement strand
TTGTTTCTGAAGTATTTGTCGTGGCGGTAAATATTTTAGAGTTATTTAAAGTGTATCCTGTCGTTCCATTAACTTGCAATGGCACAGTGTTAAATTTATCTCTATTTACTGCAACAATATTTAATTGGTTTAAACTAGAAGAAACAAATGCGTTTGAACGAATCGAATATCTTCCATCTGCAGCGTTGGGTGAATTCGTTGATACTTGTACAGAATTATCTAAGAAGGCAGGATATAAAATTTTATATATTTCTGCAGCTGGCATTGATGTATAATTGGCTGTTGAATTTTTTCTGATGGGGTGCCAAGCAGCAATAGCGTTACCGTATACCCAAAAATTAGCTCTTTCAATTGTAGATTTTTGTGACAGCATGAGCAACATGTCTGCTGAAAGATTAGCACCCAACCATTGCATTGCAGAATCCTTTTGTGCTGTTGTTGGATTTGAAGCAGTAATATAATGTGCATAATCACCAACAAATACTTTAACTCCTTTTGTTGAAGCAACAGTATTTAAAGTGTTTAAAGATGAGCTAACGTTATTTATACTTTGTGCTGAGGTGTTTTCGGTTGGGAAATAGTGTGCTGATAGCGCATAGACTTTCCCTGATGCTACTAAACTTGAATTTAATAGGGCATTTGACCAATTGGATGAATTTGTAGGATTACCTGTCGTAGGCATTGTTATTTTTATGGTTGGGTCAATTGCGAGCATAGCATCTATAATAGGAGTAACATCGGTTAGATATGCATTACAACTATCATTAGAAGGCCCATATTCGAAACCAGACCATGGTTCATTTCCAATATTCCAAATTTGTATTCCGTAAGGATTGGGATGTCCATTTGAAGCTCTTATTTCAGCCCAATCAGTTCCTCCACCAGGGTTTGTCGCATTTCCATCACTGGGTGAATTACAATACTCAACCCAGTCAGCATTATGGCTAATAACATTTGGCACCGCAGCTCTTGATTGGGTCAAGGTTAATCCTGTTGTGGCGGAGTCATAAATCGGAACCATTATCTGAATTTCAGAAGAAGGAACTCCTTTAGCAGCTGTCATAGACATAAATTCATCGAATCCAAATTTAACAGGCTGCGGAGGACCCTGAGTTCCCATCAAATCTTGATTAGGTCTTGAGTTAATTGGTCCAATAGATTTTTTCCAATTAAATCCTGTTGCAATACCATTTCCAGGATAACGTAAAGTACTCAGCGGGAAATTATTGAATAAAGAGTTTAGCTGAGGTATAATAACTCCACTTGAATCATAATATCCAATAAAATTTCCAGCATTATCCGCTAAACTTGTTCTTGAATCAAATGTAATTCCAAACAACAATTTTGTGTTGGTCATAACGTTGGTATTTATGCTATTTACCGCAATCGTTGCTATTTGTGCACCGCAATTATTCGAATAGATAATTGAAGCAGCTAATACAATCCCAATTAACCACGAATGTATTTTTCTATTTTTTTCTTTCATTTTATTTTCTGGTTTTAAGTTTTCACTAATTGTTTGTTTTCTTTTTGCATGATGCATAACGGTTTGCCGCTTTGCGAAGGCGGGGCTTTTCAGCACTAAACTTCATTAGATGCACAAAGCTTGAATTTAGCACTTCAATGTCATAGAAGCACGAAACCCCCGCTTTTGCAAAACGGCTGTTAGTGGCTGGCATTCTCGTCTTTATGAAGGTTTCCATTTTTTAAATTGTTCATTTTATGGTTTCTGCATTACCAACTTTTTAATCAATGAAACCTGTCCTAAGTGGTAATAACTATGCTCAATCTGAGCTTCAATATTTCTTAAGTAACTTCCATATTCTTCTTTCACAAATGGTTGTTTCAACAAGTTGTCGTCCATTTTTTCAACGTGATTTATAAACCTTTCGGCATTGCTTACAAACTCATTCACCAAGTTAAGCCAATCCGTTTCAGATACAATTTCTGGCATATCAAAACTAAATTTGTCTTTAATTTCAAGATTCCCACCTTCAAACACCTGCAATAATCCTTTTAAGTAATAGTTTACGTGAAATGTCAATAATGAAATTGTGTTCAAGTTTTCAATCTTTTCAATTGCTTGTTCCCAACTTATACTCGTTATCTGTTCCTTGAAATTGGTATTAGCAATCCATTTTCCAGAAAGTAAAACTTCTCTAAGTCGGTTAGCTAAATCTTTATTCATTTCAATTGTTTTAATTTCTTCCATTTTCGTATTCTGTCCTTTGCGTTTTTAAATGGAGAAGAAGTATTGAGTTGTATCATTTTCCCCAAAGTCCATTTGTCGTACCAAGCAGTTTCATATAATTCTTTGTTCGTTTTACTTTCAATTAATTTCAGTATTTCGTTTGTCGTCTTGTCAAGTTTTACGTTAAGCGTTTTGAAGTAGTCTTTTTCGTAGTCCACGTAAAACTTTTGAGCAAGTTGTCCTAGTTCATTCCACTTAAATCCTGTCTCTGGAAAGTCAACTTCAAGTCCTTTGCTTTTCTTGTCGTTCCAGTTCAAAACCAATTGTCCCCAACCAACAAGATAAGCAACAAGGTTGTTGATACTCACTAAATTGTTTTTGGAATGTCCGTCAAGTTCTTTTTTTTTCGGTTAGGTCAATTGGAATGTTGGCAAGTTCGGTTGTCAACTTTTTGTAGTTGTCAACTATTGCTTTTAGTAATTCGTCTTTGTCCTTCGGTATTGCCATTTCTGTTCAAATTTTCTGTTTGTTGGGTCGTCCTCTATGCTTGCCACTAACGTTTTGCAGATTGGCGATGGGCGGGCTTTTCAGCACAAAAGTTTGTTCGGAGAACTGAACTTTCTGCTACCACAAAACTGTCAAGCGTAGACGAAACCCCGCCTATTGCCAATGTGCTGTTATGTGCTGCCCTTATTTCGGTCATTGTTTATTGCTTAATTAGTTTAAGAATTTGCTGTCTAGTTTGTGTGTAAACTTTCAAAAAGTAAATTCCATTTTGTAAGTTTGAAAAATCTTGCTGTTCAATATTTTTGCCTGTCCAAATTATTTGCCCCAATGAATTATATAACTGGTAGTTTTCTTGTCCGGTTGTGTTTTTCAATTGTATTCTGTTAGAAAATGGATTTGGGTAAATTTTAACTTCAGGATTAGCAATTAAATTATTTGTGCTTAAGGGAAAACTACCTAAACCAGAACTACACTTGTGAAAGGCTACTGGATGAACATTGCCATTTTGTTTGTATTCGTAATAATATATATAAGCCTCTGTTGGCGTCATAAAAACTTCGGGATCCAAGCGTAAAGCAATTCTGTTGTCGCTCACTTTTCTATACAAAGGATTAGTTTGTTCTAAACCAACTACCCAAACATCTGCAGGCAATGAATTATTTTGTGAGCCTGGTATAAAACTTTGGTTGGCTGCACAAAGAAATAAGTAAGACTTATTCTGAAAGACAAAAGGTTCTGCGGAAAAATAATAGTGGTAAGATGTGTCTGGTAAAATAATATCGTATTGTGGAACAAACACGCTTGAAATTTCTTTGTATAAGCGAAGCAGATTTCCATTTACAGTGCAAAACAATAAACGACTTCCTCCAAAATCGGGAGCAGTAAAAATAAAAGCATCGGTTTTATTGCCAGCATCAAATGTAAGTTGCGTTAAAGTGGCAGTTTGTAAATCGTATCGGAATATTTGAGTAAAACCTCCTGCGATATCGTTTGTAAGAAGTCCTTGTTCGCCATCAATAAATCTCGGTCCGCTTGTGCTATTTGCTCCGTAAGGGACAACATTATCAGTTACAGGGTTTACCGCCTTGCTGTAATTAATTGTAAAATTTAAAATATTATTACCTTTTGCATAAACTAAATTTGTAATTGTATCAGTGTAATTTTTACTGCAAATTGGTGTGAATCTTTTTCCCGAAAGTGATGAACTTAAATCAGTTATTCCATAATTTATTCCGTTCCAAGTCGCTTTGCCTATACTTCTGTTAGTGCCTATTTGTCGTGTATAAAAAACATCTGCTCCTCCAATTCTATAGCCCCATTCAGGTCCATTAATGGATTGTGTAATGGGTGCTAAATTTGAATCAAATAGAAAATCTTTACCAGAGGCTGAAACCAAATCCCCTGTCAAACTATCAATTAGTCCAACATATCCATCATTGTTTTCATCTTGAAAACAGAAGCGATTACCTTCTTGCCAAAATTCAAAATCTAAGTAGCTGGTCAGAGTGTCGCCAATTCTTATGTCTTGTACTGTGAATTGTGCTTTTGCAACGGAGCTAAAAGTAATTAAAATGTATAATAAATAATTTTTCATAGCTTACTATTGTTTAACAAGTTTGATACACTGCATTCCGTTTTGGTTAGTTACGTTCAAAAAATACAGTCCATTTTGTAAGTATGAAAAATCTTGTTGGTTAATATTTTTACCTGTCCAAATTACTTGTCCTATTGAATTTGAAAGCAAATAGGTTTCAAAACCAGTTATATTTTCTGTTTTTATGTTGTTTGTAAATGGATTAGGGTATACCGATAATTTTAATGATCGCTGGTCGCTTATTCCCAAAGGATTACAAGGAATTACAAGCGGTGTTTCGCATCTATGCAAATTAAAATTTCCTAAGCCCGTTGGTTTTCCATAGTAAAAAATCCACACTTTATTATTACCAATTACATATTCTGGGTCAACTGCTACATCGCCTGTGAACTCACTTATTTTGGTGTGCAGACTGTCACCAAAAATTCCAAGTAAATATATTTCACCTGCTGTTGTTCCAGGAATACCACCACCGCTGTATACTTGATACGCTCCATACGTTTTGTTACCGCAAATTGTAAAAGGCTCAAAAGAAGTTAAGGTTGTTGGAATAATTGATGTTGGAGAAGTGTGTAGTTGGACTTGCGCAAAAAATGACCCTGTCTTTTGGTATATGGCAACTTTTTGTGCGGCTTTGCTACTAAACATAAATGTATCATTCGGAAATTGTGGAAGTCTAAAAGGCAAATCGTCTACGTGATGATTAAAAATACTTGCAGGAATATCGTTTGTAACCTGAATTGAAGTTTGTGTTTGACCGTTCCAAAATTTCATATCAAAATAAGGTTGTGAAATGAAAGGTCTGAATGGATAAGCCAATAGTTCAGATTGCGCTAACCATCTTGGAAAGGTTAGTTGATAAGCAGAGCCAGCAGTATTTTTCTTTTCAGCATTAATGAAAATTCTATTTGTTGGATTGTCTGAACTAAATGCAAACAAACTGTCTAAACCTGTTGATATTGGATTTAAGACTACATAGTTCACCCAAAAATAATTTTTTGTGCTGTCGCTATTTACATTCGTTAAAGACTTGACATCATTGTTTACTGTTCCCAAGTCGTATTGAGTTAAAGTATTAAAACCTGTTCTTCGGATATATTTTATGTGACCATATTTATTTTTGATGAGAAAAAATTTACTCACATTGTCTTGTCCCCAATACGGCCAGCCTTGTCCTTGAATGGTGTCAATAGCTTGCTTTGTAACAAAATTTGGAAGTCCTGTGTTTAGGTCCACATCTGCATACCATACTCTTGCGTTGTTACTTCCTAAATTTTCGCACCAGACCATAGAACGGTAGTCATCTGAAAATTCAACCTGAAAAACATTGTTGGCAAGAACAGTGTCTTTGGGAATAAATGTTTGAGCTTTTATTGCTTGAAAAGCAAACATTAAAGTAAAAATTGTAAAAACTTTTGTCATAATTTATGTTTGTTTAAACCATTCAAAATTAATTAAATTAATAAAATGTCATTTTAAAAAGAAAAAGAAAATGGTCAAGAAAACGTTTATTTAATCATTGCATGATATATCTATGAGTTGTCTACTTTATTTCCTTTAAATAGTTAAGAAATTAAAAACCAAATTTGTTTTATAATATAAACTACTTTATAATTGCACATAGTTTAAAAATAAAATCATGGAAAACACCGCACAACAAAACTTAGATTTAATTGCACAAATGATGAAGTCTGCGCAAAAACGTTTTTACAATGACAGTCCATATTATATTTTATGGGGCGCAGCAGTAGCTATAGCCAGTATATTGCAGTATGTTTTATTACTCAACAACAATCCGAACAATGGCATTGGATGGGCCATTGTTATTCCAATTGCAATCATTGTACAATTACTGATTGTAAAAAAACAGAAAAAAGAAAGCCATTCTAAAACCATGGTTGAGCAAATTTTAGTGAGTATGTGGATAGCTTTTGGTGTGAGTATTTTTATTGTTTTGTTGTTCTCTGCAAAACTTCAATTGAACACCTACCCTGTTTTACTTTGCTTTTATGCCTTGACTACTTTTATATCGGGTACGGCTTTTAAAATTAAATCATATGTATGGGGTGCTATTGCCTGCTGGGTATTTGCAATTGTTTCCTTCTTTGTTACATTCGATGTGCAATTGCTTTTATTGGCTGCTGGCGCTTTGGCTGCTTTTGTCATTCCAGGTATTGTATTAAGAACAAGTGAAAAAGCCGAATCAAAATAATTCAATTAGAAATGTTTCAGAATTTAGACCCTTTATTGCATTCACAACTCCGATTGGCCATTGTATCTATATTGGTAACAGTTGAAGAAGCTGAGTTTTCTTTTTTAAAAGAAAAAACCAATGCCACTGCAGGAAATTTGAGCGTTCAGATTGAAAAATTGCAAGAGGCAAAATACATCAAAGTTGAGAAAACATTCAAAGGCAAATACCCTTTAACCAAGTGTGCCATTACCAAGAAAGGCCTCAAGGCTTTTGAGGAGTATGTAAATGCATTACAACAATACATCAAGCCTTTAAATTAATAGCTTTCAAAAGCCTTGTCTTATGAAACTAATTTATTATTTGCCAATAATTATTTTCTTGACTGTTTGTTTTGAATTTACTTGAACATTTAAAAAATAAATACCATTCGATAAATTTTCTAAGTTAAATACAAAAGGAACGCCTGACAAGATGTTTTGCTGCTCAAGCACCGATTGACCCAATTCATTGAACATTGAAGCATTGATGTGATTGTTTGTTTCTGAGGCAATTACTATTTCTAAAAAATTTGAAGCCGGATTTGGAAAACACTCAATTGTAAGTTCATGTAAAGAATTTACCAGTCCTGTAACACCAGGCGTATAGGTTGTGACAATCTCATTAACTGTATTGCGTCCACTGTTGGGACCGGTATTTCCAACTTGAACTGTTCCATAATACGTTGGTCCTATTACATAAGGATAAACAGGGTACAAATTTTCATCTATGGTTACAAAATAGGCGTAAGTCCCATTTGGATAATCTGGGGTTACACAAAACCTGCCATTGTGTATGTCTAAATCTCCCGCACCACTTACAAATGTTCTGTCTTCAATAAATGCCCCTAAAGGATAGGTAGCATCAACTTGTGGACCTTTGTTTCTTGTAGTTCCAGTATTCAGAACAAAACTACTTTTCATTCTTTTGATGGCACCAGTGCCATTTGTATTTGCATAAGCATAGGCTCCATAAATAGGAAATCCATCAAATGCATAACCTATAATTGGAGAATGGTGCAAACTGTCTTTGTCATTGTACAAACAAGTTGGATTCACATGATGGTGGTATTCTCCACCGGGGCCTGGATGACCCAAACAATTGTCAAAACTAATGCCTTCAAAAAACAATGCATCTCTGTTCCAAACTCCGGCATTGTTATAACTCATGCCGTCCTTGGCATTAAATATACTTACACCATTACTCCAAACACCAACATGACCTAAAGGAGTATTGGTTAAGATTCCAGTATTAGGAATGGGATGTCGGGTAATTTTAAAAACAAAATTTTTGTTGACAGGAATATTCGGATTGGCCGTCCAAGGACCTATTGAATAATCTGGAATGCAGGTTGTACTCACATAAACATTGTTAGTGGAATACTGAACTTGTTGCACATTGGTCAAGATGCCAGCGTAACCCGTTTGTTTGTTTGTATTGATTTTCCAAGAACTGATTTCAGGTGTTGGTTGAGCAAATATTGAATTTGACAACAGCAAGAATACGAAGATGTAAAATTGTTTCATTTCCTTTTTTTAATAAATGTACTACTAAAAAAATGGAAACAAGTGAATGATTGTAAAGTTGTTAAATGGGATGTATTATTCTATAAATCGAATTGATCTTTTTAATAATGTCCATTCATCATTAAGCCAAAATTTTAAACATGTATTCGAAATTGGTTAACCAATCTCATCTTTCTAAAGTGTCTCAGTTTTTTCAACCCAAAAATTAAATTTTTGATTATTAAAAGGTAAACACTTATCTTGCAGGTAAATGTTTACCCTTTAGTATCATAATTCAATCCTATGACAAACAAAATTGAACTCTTAAAAGCATTGCTCCTTACCCTAGTTGTTAATTTACTCTTTATGTATGCCAATTATATTGGCTCGCATGAAGTAAAGTTTTCTGTTTTACAATTGGTGATTGGCTTAGTTCCTATTAGCACCTATTTTATCAAAAAGAAGAAGCGCGTTTAATATTGAATCAATACCCCTCTTTTTCATATTGCTTATTTAGCTTCTATTTGTGCTGCTTGCAACTTATGGTAATTCAGATAAGAGAGCATCAAAATAGCAAGGAATGCCAATGGGAAAAAGCTTTGGAAGTTCAAACCATCTACTGCGCCGTGGCTGATGGCAGCAAAAATGAAATCAAAAGCAAATCCTGCATAGGCCCATTCTTTCAATCGAGCTGGAATTTTAGAAATCAACAAAATCAAAACACCTGCTATTTTAAAAACGACCAAAGCATTGCCAAAATATTCAGGATATCCCAAATGCTGAATGCCTTCTTTGGCCAATTCTGTTTGAGAAGTTAAAGCTGGCATCAAGCCTTCGAACAAAGCGTTAATAATAGTGGCGATCCAAAATAATGTTTTTTCCTTTTTCATGTTCAAATTGTTTTGTTCAACAATATATTAGAAATTAAAGAATAGTAAAAATTATAAAACCTTTACTTAATCTAAATAACCAAATTTCCCTTCATTGAAATCCTGAAAGGCCTGCATTAATTCTTCTCTGGTGTTCATCACAAATGGACCATGTGCAGCAATGGGTTCTAAAATAGGTTCTCCACTTAAAACCAATACCACTGCATTTTCAGGAGCAAGAATTGTAAAGCTTTCTCCCTTGTTTTCAAACAAGCCAAATGCATTGCTTGGTATGGTTTTGCCATCAATTTCAATGGCACCTTCTAAAACCAAAACAGCGGTATTGAAATGAGCAGGGAAGCTAAAATCTGCTATCCCCTGTTGATTGAGTTTTACATTCAGTAAATGTACTTCTGTAAATGTTGAAGCCGCGCCTTTTATGCCATGGTATGCTCCAGCAATTACTTCCAAAATTCCTGCATTATTTGCTAACTGAACTTTGGGTATGCAATGGTTTAATAAAGCTTGGTATTTGGGTGGGCTCATTTTGAATTTGGCCGGCAGGTTTACCCACAATTGAACCATTTGAAAGCTGCCCCCTTTTTTACTCCATTCTTGCTCATGAAATTCTTTGTGTAATACGCCTGAAGCGGCTGTCATCCATTGTAAATCGCCTTCTTCAATAATACCTCCACCTCCACTGCTGTCATGGTGTTCTACTTTTCCTTGATATGCAATGGTAACGGTTTCAAAACCTCTGTGAGGGTGCACATCAACCCCTCTGGGTGTTTCGCTTGGTGAAAAATAATGAGGCGCATTGTAATCCATCATAATAAACGGGCTCATGCGTTGCATGCTCAAGCCTTGTATGCCAGGAATGATATTGTGTACTTTGAAACCATCTCCAACAAAATGAGTTTGATTTGATTGGATGATGCGTTCTATTTTTTTAGTTGACATGACTTTCGTATTGAAATGCAAATTTAAGCGATACGAGCCAAGCTTGTCTTGCGTATTATATTATTCTATCAACATTAAAATAGTATAAAATGACCAATTGCTTTTAGTTTTTTTTATATTTCGGAAAATCATAGACCAAGGACCTATTGTTGTGATGATTGAAAATTACCGCTCGGGTTTGATTTGGAAATTATTCATGCAAAACAAAGACATCCAAACTGGGTTAAAAAAATTAAGATTTGAATCACCTGCAATTGAACATAAAAATGAAAAATAGCCATTACATTTTAAGCTGCTTATTGCTCTTGGCATTGAACCCAATGAGTATTGCTCAAAAAAACAGCAAGAAAAACATTGCTCCAATTAACAAAGAAGTTTTCATTCAATCGTTAATTTCAAAAATGAGTATTGATGAAAAGTTAGGACAATTGACATTGTACACCAGTGATATGTCAGTAACAGGTCCGGTAATAAGAGACAATTACAAACAAGACATTATGAATGGTAGATGCGGAAATATTTTCAACGCTTATACACCTGCTTATACCAGAAAATTACAGGATATGGCCATGCAATCAAGGTTGAGAATTCCATTGTTGTTTGGATATGATGTGATACACGGTCATAAAACCATTTTCCCAATTCCACTAGGTGAATCATGTGCCTGGGATACTTTGTTATCAGAAAAATCTGCAAAAATTGCTGCCTTAGAAGCCAGTGCCGATGGATTACATTGGACCTATTCTCCCATGGTAGATATTGCCCGCGATCCTCGTTGGGGTAGAGTTGCAGAAGGTTCAGGAGAAGACCCAGTATTGGGTTCAGCCATTGCTAGAGCTAAAGTAAAAGGATACCAAGGAACTGATTTAAAAAGCAAAGAAAGCATTTTGAGTTGCGTAAAACATTTTGCATTGTACGGAGCGCCAGTAGCAGGTAGAGATTACAATACAGTTGACATGAGCATGCAAAACATGTTCAATGTTTACTTGCCACCCTATAAGGCTGCAATAGATGCTGGAGCAGCCAGCGTAATGAGTTCTTTCAATGAAATTAATGGGGTACCCGCAACTGCAAACAAATGGTTAATGACCGATTTATTGCGCAAACAATGGGGATTCAAAGGTTTTGTTGTAACCGATTACACATCCATCAATGAAATGGTAAACCATGGCAATGTAGCCAATGATTACGAAGCAGGGGTAGCTGCTTTAAATGCTGGGATTGATATGGATATGCAAGGCGCAGTTTATATTACCCATTTGAAATCTGCCCTTGAAAAAAATGAAGTTAAAATGGCCGATATAGATGCTGCAGTATACAGAGTGCTTGATGCCAAATGGCAATTGGGTTTATTTGAAAATCCATATTTGTACTGTGATGAAAATAGAGCCAAGCAAAGCATCATGAGCAAAGAAAATTTGCAAACAGCTGAAGAAATTGCCATTGCTTCAATGGTCTTGTTAAAAAATGAAAACAATGTATTGCCATTGAAAGCCAAAGGGAATATTGCCTTGATAGGCCCCTTTGTAAAAAACAAAAGAGATTTAATTGGCAACTGGAGTGGCGCTGGCAATTGGACACAAGCGAATAATTTATACGATGCTGTTGTTTCAAGAACCAAAGGGGACGCAACAATTACATACGCCATGGGAGCAAATGTTACCGATGATACTACCCTCATCAAGAAAATGAATATCCAAGAATTCATAGACAAGCGTCAATCGACTGAACTTTTGAAAGAAGCCATTGAAATTGCTAGTAAAGCAGATGTAGTGGTAATGGCATTAGGAGAATCTGAAGGAATGAGCGGGGAAGCTGCCAGTAGATCTGATATTGGCATCCCATCAAACCAAGTTGCTTTGTTAAAAGCCATACATGCCTTGGGTAAACCTATTGTATTGTTGTTGAGCAATGGAAGACCATTGAGTTTGTCTTGGGAAAATGAACATATCAATGCCATTCTTGAAACATGGTTCTTGGGAACCCAATCAGGACCTGCAATTTGCAAAGTATTGTTTGGAGACGCAAACCCATCAGGTAAATTAACCATGAGCTTCCCTAGAAGTGTTGGACAAGTACCCATCTATTATGCTGCAAAAAATACAGGCCGTCCATTTGACAACAACCAAAAATATACTTCTAAATATTTAGACATTCCAAATACGCCATTGTACCCATTCGGCTATGGTTTAGCTTATACCCAATTTGAATACAAGAACTTAACCTTGAACAAAAATCAATTCAAAGCAAACGAAGGCATTACTGCGCAAATAGAAGTAAAAAATATAGGCGATAAGGATGCTTTTGAAACCGTGCAATTGTATGTTCAAGATTTGGTAGGCAGCAGTACACGCCCAGTAAAAGAACTTAAAAAATTTGGTAAATATTTCATCAAAGCTGGAGAAAGTAAAACCATTAACTTTACACTAAGCACTGAAGAATTAAAATTCTACAATGCCAATATGGACTGGGTGCTAGAACCCGGTCAGTTTAAATTGTATATGGGTAAAAACTCACAAGAAGTACTAGAAGTTCCGTTTGAAATTTCAGGCAATTAATTGCCTAAAATTTCAAATTATGCTATTTTTTTCCTTTTTATTCATGAGCCAAAAAGCCAACAATGCCATTGGGTAATAAGCCAAAATTAAATCGGTAGCGTTAAACCATATAGGAGCTGGCAATAGCATAACCATGCTCAATCCTCCTATAAAAAACAAAGATGCAAAAGCTAGAGCATAACGAAAGGCGTATTGGGTTTTTGCAAGCAGCATAAAAACTACCACAGCTATAAATGTACCCAAGGCATGCGCAAGAAAGGGGAATAAAAAATCAATGGGTTGATACAAATGCATATTTGACTTGATCGATTCAATATTGTTGATGTCTACCCCATCTGGGGCTGGTAAAATCTTTGCACCAATTTCTAAAATTTGCATATTTGACCATGAACCAGCAAATGCACCAGTTAAAATTGCGGCTATATTTCTAATTCTTATGTCCATATAAAGTATTTATGAATTGAGTTGAAATGAAATTTGGTAATGCGCACCTTGATTCGGAATGGATTCAAATACCAATTGCGCATTGATGTATTTACACCTGTTTTGTAAATTATTCATGCCATTGGTTTTAGCGTTTACACTTGCATTTTTTAAGTCAAATCCTTTGCCATTGTCTCCTACTTTCACCAAAATTTTGTTTGTTTCAGATTCCAAAATAATTAAATACAATTCGGTAGCATTGGCATGTTTCAATGCATTATTGAAAACCTCATTGATAATCCTGTATAAATTAATTTGAAGACTTTCTGGTAAAGTTTTAGTTAACTGGTAATTAAAATCAATTGTATAGCCCAAACTCCTTGTCCTTTCTACCAAATCAGATAAGGCTCCTTTTAAACCATAGCGGGTGTTTGAAGTTGGGGAAAGCGAATTGGAAACATTCCTAACCATTGATGTTGCAGTTCCTAATTGGTTTTGAATTTGCTTCAATTTGGATTGATACTGCTCACCTATCGATTCATCATTAGAAATTGCTGAAATTGAAATTTTAACAGCTGTTAAAATACCGCCCAATTCATCATGAATATCATTTGACAAAGCTTGTCTTTCTGATTCTTGAGCTTCAATGATTGCTTCAAATAATTGCTGTTGTGAAATTACTTTTTCTCTGAAATATTTATTAATGTAAACAACAGCAACCAAAAATAAAGTTAAAATTGTTGCGGTCAGTATAACGATAATTCCAATGATTGTTTCTTGCATTTAATCAGTCCTATTGTCATGAAAAGATACAATCCAAAATTTGAAATTAGGTTAATGCTGGCATATAAAAGAAAATATTTTTCTGATTTCAAAGCATTTAAATATGCAGAGAAACTCAAAATACCAATGTTGGTACAAGTATAAAATATGAATCCTAAAGCAATGGTTATTTTAAAGCTCTTGTATTCATTTTTTAAATATCTGATATAAGCTATAAAACTCATGATAATGACAACAAAACTACCCATACCACCCATTACTCCATTGATACATAACAATCCATTGCTCAAATAAAAAACTGACCAAATCAAAAAATAAATAAGAGAAAACAGATAAAATATAGCCGGTTTCTCCTTATTCCATTGGGTATAGAGGATAGACAATACCCAAACTTCAATCAATGAATAGATGTTGCCAAATAACAAATTGTATTTGGGGTTAAATTGGTCTGATACCATATAAATACATTCAAATGCAACAACAGTGATTAAGTAAACTGCCAGGTATTTATGTTTAGGCACGATGTATTTCCATGCCCATGCCAAGATAATAAGACCATAAACTTCTATACCAACGGTAATATTTGATAATATTAAATGCAAACTATGAGTTTAAATCATTCGCTGTTGAACAATAGACAGGACATTTTTTGGTGTGTTGAGCCAATACTCCATTTACCATGTCGTCTTGGTTAGCTTTGGCACCAACAGCAATTAAACTTGGTCTCATTTGGTCGTCAAATCCATAATAAAAGCGAATGCCTACACAATCTTCTTGGTTTAAAATAGCAAGCAAGGTTGATTTACCAAAAAATTCAGCAATGGTATCGTCCCAAGGCATATTGTCTCTAAATCTTGCTGTCATTTCAGCTGCATCGGCCAATGTAATGCTGTGGTCTTCGTTTCCTGTAAAGCTCATGTTTTTTTTAATTAAATTAAGTAGCGTAAAATAGGAACTTTTAAATTATTAAAAATACTATTATAAAATGATTTTTAAAATTTTTTAAAATTGTAAAGTTTTATTTACATTTGTAAAAACATATCAAATAAAAAACATGAAAAATAAATTCTTATTTGACACAAAATGGCAGAAATATGCATTACTGGTATTATTGATTGGAATTGGATTAGGCATCGCCTATTTAAACAATTCAATCATACCAATACTGCAAAAAAATGAACAAGCAAGTGGCCTAGGTGCATTGTTAGAACGCAGCAATTACCAAGGCGATTTGGCCTTAACCCTTATGTTGATGGGTTTATTTATCATTGGCTTTACCAAACATAAAAAAGAAGACGAATACATCGATTTCTTGAGGTATCAAGCCTTGTTAAAAACAGCCCTGTTTCAAACGGCTACCATCATCATTGGTACTTGGCTTTTTGGAGGCATCAACTTTTTAAACATCATGTTATTGAACCTTTTCAGTTTTTTAGTACTGTTTATTTTGAATTTCAGGATCAGCTTGTACCTCGTCAAAAAAAATATGGCTAAATGAAATCTAATTTAAAAAAATACCGTTCAGAAAAAGCTTTGACACAAGAAGAATTGGCGGTTCAGGTTCAAACCAGCAGGCAATCCATTTATGCAATTGAAATAGGTAAATTCAATCCCAGTATGGTATTAGCGCTTAAAATTGCCGCTGTTTTACAAGTATCCGTTTATGAATTGTTTGAATTAGAGGAAAATGATTGGTTGGCTTAATTAAGCTTATTCATTTTTAAGCTTTGAATAAATAAAGCTTGGTATTAAAATTATTGAAATTGCAAACAAAATTCATCTGGTGTTAATACGCTAATTTCAGAGGCTTTGAAGTCTTTAGGATGACGAGTAACAATACAGTCTATTTGTTCAATGGAACCTGCACACATCATTTGAATCGCATCTTCATAATCTTTAATTTTAGAACGAAGACCCTTTTTAAGTATGCCCTCATCAATAGGTATGATTCTTACAAAATCTAATAAATCAAACAAAACATTGCGCAATACCTTTTCATCTATATATTTCTTAAGTAAATAATGAGTAGTTGCAAAAGAATGAGAAGAAGTAAATAATTTAATTTTACCTTGTTCTGCTAGCTTAAAAATTTGAACGGCAAATTGGCTAAATGGCTTACGATCTGCTATTAAATCTACAATGATATTGGTATCAATAAATACCTTTCTCATAAATGTTTCTCTTCAAAGTAAATTCGTAATTCTTGGGCTTCATCAAAAGTTTTGGGAAGTTTTACTGCACCAACTATTTTTTGAAGTTTAGGAGAAAGTTCATTTTCGTCTGCGAACTGTGTAATTGATTCTAAATAGTTTTCTACCAATTCAGACAAACTTCTCCCATTGCTTTTGGCATAAGACTTAGCCCTTTCAATTACTTCTTTCTCTACAGTTAATGTAAGCTTGGATACCATTACACGTATATTTGAAACAAAAATACGTAAATCGTATAAAATAAAATAGTTCAGTTAAAAATTAACCCATATTTTTATAAAAAACCCAGTTGTAATTTTGCCGATTCACTCATCAAATCTTGGGTCCAGGCAGGTTCAAAAGTAACGGTAACAGTAACTTCTTTTACTCCCTCAATGGCTCCTACTTTCTCTTTTATTTCTGCAGGCATACTTTGTGCGGCCGGACAAAATGGAGAAGTCAAGGACATGATAATTTCAACATTCAAATCATGTGATACATTCACTTCATAAATCAAACCGAGTTCATAAATATTTACTGGAATTTCAGGGTCATAAACCGTTTGAATAACTTGAATGGCTTCGTTTTGTATATCGACAAAATTTCTCAATGCGGGTGTAGTATTTTCTTCCATTTCTATTTGTCTTTATAAAGTGTTGCGTATAGTTTCATTTGTTGAATCATGCCAGCAAATCCATTGCTTCTTTGTGAACCAATCATGCTGCCCATGCCTATTTTATCAATAAAATACAAGTCGGTATTGAGTATTTCTTCTGGTGTTCTGTTGTTCCAAATGTTTACCAATAATGAGACCAATCCCTTGGTAATATCGGTATTGCTATCGGCTTCAAACCGTAAAATTCCTTCTTTGTAATTTGGATAGACCCATACTTTACTCATGCAACCTTTTACCAAAAATTCAGGGCTTTGGTGATCGGCTTGCATGGGTGAGAGTTTTTTACCCAAGTCCATTAAGTAAAACAATTTGCTCTCCATGTCATCTTCAAACAATGAGAAATCTGCTATAATTTCGTCTTGTAATTGATTGATTGTTTTCATCTGGTTCTTGTACAAATTTTATGGAGTCTTTCTACAAAATAATCTATTTCTTCTAGGGTATTGTAAACAGCAAATGAAGCCCTCACCGTTCCTTCAATACCAAATTTACGCATAAGGGGTTGGGTACAATGATGACCTGTTCTAAGCGCAATTCCAGCAGCATCCAAAAGCATTCCCACATCAAAATGATGCATGCCAGCTACCAAAAAAGATTGAACTGAAATTTTATGAGCAGCAGTTCCTATTAATTGAATTCCATCAAATGCTGAATTTTCAATAGCATTCATAAAATGCTGGTAGAGCGCCTGTTCGTGTGCGACAATTTGGTCATGTCCTATTTCAGTTACAAATGCCAATGCTTTTTCAAATGCGATTACATCAGCAATATTGGGGGTACCTGCTTCAAACTTATAAGGCAATTCATTGTAGGTACTATGAGTTAAGAAAACCTCCTTGATCATTTCACCACCACTTTGGTAGGGAGGCATTGCTTCTAACAAGGCTCTTTTTCCGTACAATACACCTAAGCCTGTAGGCCCGTATAATTTATGAGAAGAAATAGCCATGAAATCACAGTCTAATTCTTGAACATCTATTTTAAAATGTGAGGCCGCTTGAGCCGCATCAATCATTACTTTTGCCCCTATTTGGTGAGCAGCATCAATCATTTTTTTAATAGGATTGATAGTTCCCAAAGCATTGCTTACCCATACCATTGAAAGAATTTTAACTTTTTCGTTTAAAAAAGTCAAAGCAGTTTCAAGGTTTAGGGTTCCATCCTTTTCAACTGGAATGGCTATGATTTGTGCGCCTGTTTCTTCACAGATTCTTTGCCAAGGCACCAAATTGCTGTGGTGTTCCATTTCAGTTACCAAAACTTGGTCTCCAGGTTGTAGCACCAATTTGCCATAACTTGCAGCAACTAGGTTGATGCTTTCAGTTACACCTTTGGTAAAAATACATTCAGCAGCTTCTTTGGCATTGATAAAGCTTTGAACTTGGGTTCTGGTATTTTCAAAATTGACAGTTGACCTTGAGGCCAATGTATGCGCCGAACGGTGAATATTGGCATTGTCATGGCTATAATATTGTTGCAAAGCATCAATAACCGATTGTGGTTTTTGAGTGGTTGCAGCATTGTCTAGATACACCAAGTTCTTCCCATTTACCTTTTCGTTCAGTATAGGAAATTTTGTCCGAACAGTTGCTATGTTAAAATTTGAATGCAAAGCCTAGATACTTTTTTCAATAAAGGCATCAATGGCTTGAACCAAAATGGGCTCTTCTATTAAATCTGTGATGTCTTTGGCGTAGGCTTTTAATAACATCGATTTTGCTACTGCTTCAGGAATACCTCTACTTCTTAGGTAAAACAAAGATTTTTCATCTAAGCTACCAATGGTTGCTCCGTGTGTACATTTTACATCATCTGCAAAAATTTCCAATTGCGGTTTGGTGTAAATAGTCGCGTTGTTGCTAAGTAAAATATTTTGATTGCGTTGGTATGCTGCTGTTTTTTGCGCATCCAAATGCACCATAATTTTGCCATTGAATACTGCTGTAGATTCATCTTTTAAAATGCCTTTGTACTTTTCGTCGCTGGTACAATTTGGGCTGATATGGTCAACGCGGGTATGGTTGTCAACAGTACGTTTTGCATCGGTATAATACAAACCATACAATAGGCAATTGGCTTGAACTCCTTTGAGTTGAAAATGTAAATTATTTCTAATAATAGCACCACTTAAACTCAAAGTGATTTGTTTACAGTTTGAATACGTTGCCTGTTGAATTTGAGTGTAATGATTTAACTGCGCATGCTTGCCTTGTTGTTGAATCTTATAGTTTTCTATTGAAGCTGACTCCGCAATAGCAATTTCAGAAACCACATTGCTCATGGAAGCATGTTCACCTTTACTCTCATAAACTTCAATGAACTTGGCTTTTGCCTGCGCTTCAACTACCCATAAGTTTCTGAGTTGTACAAAACTAGGTGCATTTATTGAAGTAGTGATATGTTGTATAAAAAACGGAAACTGACATTGCGCATTTGCTGGCACATAAACGAATGAACCTTGTGGTTTGAAGGCCGTATTTAAGGCATTGAATGCTTCTTGTTCAACATTTGCATATTGGGCAAAATGTTTGGCAAATAAATCAGCATGCTGGGTTTGTGCCTCTTCTAAAGAACAAACAATCAAACCCTCAATAGCATCTTCTACACGAGAATGCGAGGCGCTTAAAACACCATTCACAAACACCAAACGATTGGCTTTGATTTCATGTAAAAGCGATGGAATATCTGTGTTTGGAGCAATTTCGGATGCCCAATCAAAATCTTGTTCGAAGGTATTTTTGAAACTCAGGTATTTCCATTCTTCATGTTTTCTAGAAGGAATTCCTAAGTTTTCAAAACTTGCATAAGCATTATTTTGAAGCGGTTTTTGACCCAATTCAAGGCTTGCTTTGTCTTTGATTTTTTGAAGTAAACTCATGACTGGTTTCAATTAAACAATTTGAGGATCTACTTCTGCTTTGATCCAATCGTAGCCTTTTTGTTCTAATTCTTTGGCCAATTCGGCTGTTCCACTTTTTACAATTTTTCCTTTGTACAATACGTGTACAAAATCAGGAACTATATAATCGAGTAATCTTTGGTAATGGGTAATCACAACAAAGGCATTTTCTTTGCTTCTTAATTTGTTTACGCCATTTGAAACCAATCTTAAGGCATCGATATCTAAACCCGAATCTGTTTCGTCTAAGATTGCCAATTTAGGTGCCAACATGGCCATCTGAAAAATCTCATTTCTTTTTTTCTCTCCCCCACTAAAACCTTCGTTTAAAGAGCGACTGGTAAGCGTTTTATCCATTTCTACCAAGTCCATCTTTTCACGCATGAACTTTAAAAAATCAGTAGCTTCCATTGGCTCCAATCCTCTGTATTTTCTTTGTTCATTTACTGCTGTTTTTAAAAAATTGGTATTGCTTACACCTGGTATTTCTACAGGGTATTGGAATGCCAAAAACAAACCTTCTCTGGCTCTGTCTTCAGGGCTCATCTCTAATAAATCTTTGCCATCAAAACTTACAGAACCTTGGCTTACTGTATATTCATTTTTACCAGCCAATACAGATGACAAGGTACTTTTCCCTGCTCCGTTAGGGCCCATAATGGCATGCACCTCTCCTGGATTGATGACCAAATTGATTCCATTGAGAATTTGTTTCTCTTCTATTCCTGCGTGTAAATTTTCTATTCTTAACATGTGCTTTCTTTTTAAAATGATATTAGCCTACTGAACCTTCCAGTGAAACAGCCAATAGTTTTTGTGCTTCAACAGCAAATTCCATGGGTAACTGGTTCAGTACTTCTTTACAAAATCCGTTTACAATTAAACCAATGGCTTCTTCTGTGCCAATGCCTCTTTGGTTGCAATAAAACAATTGGTCTTCTCCAATTTTACTGGTACTGGCTTCATGTTCCATTACTGCTGTAGCGTTCGCAACTTCTATATAAGGAAAAGTATGCGCCCCTGATCTATCGCCAATAAGCATACTATCACATTGCGTATAGTTTCGAGCATTGGCAGCTTTTTGAGCAACTTTAACCAAACCTCTGTAAGTATTGTGCGATTTACCCGCCGAAATTCCTTTTGAAACGATGCGACTTTTGGTATGCGCTCCCAAATGAATCATTTTGGTTCCAGTATCTGCTAATTGTGCATTATTGGTAACAGCAACAGAGAAAAACTCTCCACTTGAATAATTTCCTTTTAAAACGCAACTAGGGTATTTCCATGTGATGGCACTTCCTGTTTCTACTTGGGTCCATGAAATCTTCGCATAATCACCTTCGCAATTGCCTCTTTTGGTAACAAAATTATAGATTCCACCCTTGCCTTCTTTGTCGCCAGGGTACCAGTTTTGTACTGTTGAATACTTGATTTCTGCATGGGCATGGGCAACCAATTCTACTACTGCAGCATGCAATTGATTCTCGTCACGCATTGGGGCTGTGCAACCTTCTAAATACGAAACATAAGATTGCTCATCAGCTATAATCAATGTGCGTTCAAACTGTCCTGTATTTTCAGCATTGATTCTGAAATAAGTTGAGAGTTCCATAGGGCAACGTACCCCTTTTGGAATGTATACAAAAGAACCATCTGAAAATACGGCAGCATTTAAAGCCGCAAAGTAATTATCAGTGTATGGTACCACAGAACCTAAATATTGTTGTACCAATGCTGGGTGCTCATGAACAGCTTCGCTCATGCTACAAAATATAACCCCTTTTTCTTTGAGCTGGTCTTTAAATGTAGTGGCAATAGAAACTGAGTCAAATATAGCATCAACAGCAACTCCTGTCAATCTTTTTTGTTCGGTTAGTGAGATGCCTAATTTTTCAAATGTTTTAAGCAATTCTGGATCTACTTCATCCAAACTATTCAGCTTTTTCTTCTCTTTTGGTGCTGCATAGAATATAATGTCCTGAAAATTGATTTTAGGGTAATTGAAGTTTTGCCAATTGGGCTCTTCCATCCCCAACCAATGTTTGTATGCCTTCAACCTGTAATTGAGCATCCATTCAGGTTCATTCTTTTTAGCAGAAATAAACCTGACAATGTCCTCACTCAAACCCTTTGGAGCGGTTTCCATCTCTATAGCAGTACTGAATCCGTACTGGTACTCTTGACTCACCACCTGATCTATGATATTTGTCTCTTCTGACATGTATGCTGATTTAAATTAAGCGCACAAAAATATAGCTTTTTTCGCTGTTTATACTTAGTCTAAATAAAATACAATCAAATTCTTGAAAAGTTTTACAATCCAATAGAATCTAAATAAAAGAGAAAAGCCCTGAAAACAAAAACTACAAGTACCTTTATATAAGATACTTGCAGTTCATTTTAATTAGAAATTACAATTGTAAACTGAGTTTACAGCAGAAAACCTGATCAATTAGGCAGGTTCATTTCCTTTAACAAATGTTTAGCTCCGGCTACTTTGTCCAAAACCCAACATACATATCTGATATCTACAGCTACACTTCTTGAATAAGATTCATTCCAAGCATAGTCATTGATAGTTGCTGTATAAGCTCGGTCAAAATTAACGCCCACTAAATCTCCATTTTCATCCATTACAGGGCTACCACTGTTTCCCCCTGTGGTATCTAAATTATACAAGAAGTCAACAGGTAAATCCCCTAAATCTGGATGTAGGTATTGTCCATAATCTTTTGCTAAATACAATTCTTTAACCAATTGCATCAATTCAAAATCTTTGCCGTCTTCTTTTTCAATTACTCCTTTCAAGGTAGTAAAGGGTTTGTTCCAAACAGCATCATCAGGCGAATACCCTTTTACATTTCCATAAGTAAAACGGAGGGTTCCATTTGCATCTGGAATAAATGAAGCTTGTTTGAATTCACTTTTTGCATCAACATATTTAGCCAATAAGGAATTGAGAGCTGCCTCCCTTTGCTTGTCTTCGTCGTCGTACTTGTTCACTTCTTCGTTCATCAAATGCACCCAATCTTGCAATGGCAATTTGATATGCATGATTTTCTCGTTTGAATCGGCTAACAATTGGTTCATCTTGACCTCGTTTAACTGAATGGACTTGTCAAATAATTCAGCAATGGCTTTGCTTCTGGCTGTTTTGTCTTTGTATTTTTTAAAGAACTTTTGGACGCATACCACTTGGTTTTCATTGTTGAATTGAGCGGCTTCTTCAAACATTTTTTCAAGCAAAGGTTGTTCCAATACAGGGTCCATTTGTGCGAATAGTTTCTGGTACAATTGTTTCAACCTTGGAACTTGTTTGGCTAAGAAGGCTGCTTTTTCTTCTTTGGTTTTCAATTTCGCAAAAGCTGTTTGGTAATTGTCTATCGCTGCTAAAAACTGAAAACTTGGAGACATGCCATACAAATAATCATAAAATAAATTCCTTGGCGCATAGCGGATGATATCTGCATACAAGGTATTGATCGTAGGAATTAAGTTGCCATATTTCTTTTTACGCGTATCGTCTTTGTTGATAAATTCTTGCATCAATTGCTCGTCTATTTCTTTGTTTTTGGTAAGCCCTACCCTTCTGAAACCTTGCAGTTTGCCTTCATAGTTTTTAGCGGTGTTCGCCAAACTTTTAATTCGAGCGGAATATTTCAATTCCAAAAATTTATTGCCTTGACCCAATTGTTCCATGTAATTGATTTGCCAATTGTACAATTCACTTACATACTTCAATAAATATTGCTCGTGGTATTTATAAAATGCGGCTGGCTGGTTCCTGAATGTTCTTCCAGGATAACCTAAAATAAACACAAAATCATTTTCTCTGATGCCTTTGATATTGATGTTCAAATGTTTTGCAGGTTTATATGGAACATTCTCCAAACTATAATTGGCAGCACTTCCGTCTTTACCAACATAGGCTCTTAAAAATGCAAAATCACCACTGTGACGAGGCCAAACCCAGTTGTCTTTTTCTCCACCATATTCGCCAATGCTTCTACCTGGAACATAAACCAAACGTACATCTTTTAATAGTTGGTAACGAAACAAAACATAAGTTCTACCCGTAAACATTTCTGAAACCTCACATTGAAATTGAGGATGCATTTTGTTCTCCGCATCAGTTAAGTTTTTGATGTTATCAGCAATGATTTTCAAACGAATCATAGGGTCATTGCTTACTTGGGTTCCCATTAATACCTTCGCACTTACATCTTCATAACTCGATGTCATTTTACAAACCAAGCCTTTTGCTGGCACTTCTTCGGCTCTGGTTTTGGCAAGGAATCCTTTGTCTAAATATTGATTTTGCGTATCACTGATGGCATGCACAAAACTAAATGCACAATGGTGATTGGTTACAATTAAACCGTCTGCCGAAACAAATGAACCTGTACAACCTCCTACCCTTACGATGGCATCAATTTGGCTAATACCTTGAGGATTGTACAATGCCATTGGGTCCATTTTAAGCCCTAGTTTTTTCAATTCCAATTGTTTGATTTCTGACAAGGGAAACATGCCTTCATCTGGACTAACCAATTTAGCAGCCGTAAAAAAGAACAGTGTTAAGACGCCTGCTAATGCTGTATAGAATTTTTTCATGGAACGAATATAAACAGCAGATGAGTGGATTTTCAAGTATGTGAAAGGAATGTGGGAGGATTTTTTGATTTGGGTTCGTGAAGGGTCGTTTGAGAGTTTTTGATGCGCGAAGGGCTGTTCGATAGTTTTGGTGTGTGAATTGGTCGTTTGAGTTTGTTGGTGTGTGAAATGTCGCTCGATAGTTTTTAGTTTGATTCTCCCTTTTTTCTAGATAAAAAAGGAAGCAAAAAATCACGACCCAAGCCAATCGGCTTAAAATGCCAGGTCGTCCTTTTTCTAAGCGCGAAACACACAAAAATTCATGCTCATTTTTTTAAATTTACACTTGCTACTTTCTGTCGAATTCGCTTCCACAGGCTTACCCACAAAAAGCAACGCGCATTTTTAACGCCGCTTGACAATGGTCGGGGGGTTCTGAATGTTATAGGCGATGGGATGAGATTTTATGGCAATTATATTCAATCAACATTGCTTTTATTTTTTACAATTTCACAGCTACATAGTAGCAGCATCATCATAGAAAACAATTTTAGGTTGAAATCAGAACCCCAGCGGGGTGACATCATTATGGTCCTGCGATATTTATTTGTCTATTCTCCCTTTTTTCTAGATTAAAAAGAATAAAAAATAAAATGCAATTAAGCAGCTGTATTGTCGTATTGTTTGATAGACTTTAAGTCCTTTTCTTTTTGAATAAGCGCCTCTTCAATATCGTAATCATCTTGAAGCCCAAGCCAAAATTTAGCAGAGTTCCCAAAGTATTTAGAAAGCCTAAGAGCTGTATCTGCAGTAATTCGTCTGTTTCCTCTAATGATTTCAGAAATTCTTGTTTGTGGAATTGAAATTTCCTTTGACAATCTATAGGCAGAAATTTCCAATGGAAGTAAAAACTCTTCCAATAATATCTCTCCAGGGTGTATGTTTTTTAATCTTTTCATTTGATTGAATTAATGATAATCTATTAATTGAACATCATACGCATTGCCATTTTCCCATCTAAATATTAGTCTCCATTGACTATTTACCCTAATAGAATAAAAGGCTTTTAAGTTTCCTTTTAATTTTTCTAAGTTATTTGATGGGGGTATCATCAAGTCTTTTACATCTATTGCATTGTTTAACATTCTGAGTTTCCTTCTTGCAAGTTCTTGAATAGGCAAAGCATATCCTTTTACCCATTCACCTTCCCATATTTTTTTGGTTGATTTATCTGCAAACGAAACAATCATATTTTACCTTTACAATACTAACGCCAAAGGTAAGTACGTATTATCTAATTTGCAAATTAGATAATAGAATATGATTTTAGATGATTTGCTTGAATTCAAGCAACATTGCTTTTCTTTTCTACAATTTCACAGCTACGTAGTAGCGATATCATCATAGAAAACGATTTTACGTTGAATTCAGAACCCCAGCGGGGTGACATATTTTATGGTCCTGCTATAGTTGTTTATTGGATTCTCCCTTTTTTCTAGATAAAAAGGAACCAAATAAAATATAGCATTTATATTGTAGCATTCCCAGTTAAAGCGTAGCTGCATATTCTTAGCCAATAATCACCATGGAAAACAGAACCCCTTTAGGGGTTCAATATAAATTAGGGGAAGTGAATTGTAAAAGAAATTCTAAGTGTTCGTGAAGGGTCGTGCAATAGTTATTTGTTTGTTCTTTCTATTTCTAGATAAAATAAACCAAATAAAATATAGCATTTGTATTGTAGCATTCCCAGCTAAAGCATAGCTGCATATTTTTAGCCAAAAATCACCATGGAAAGCAGAATCCCTTTAGGGGTTCAATATGAATTAGCGAAGGGATGTAATTCGGCTAAAATTTGCCTTTAAACAGTGTTTGATTGATTCTTCCTTTTGTCTATATTAAAGAATTCTAAAACAAAGAAATAAACATGATATTGTTACGCGTCAGATTTGGTCAAGGTAAAACCAAACGTAGTACCAGCACCCTCCGTACTGCGCACATTTACCGTTTGGTTATGGGCTTCAATGATATGTTTAACGATAGCCAAGCCCAAGCCAGTGCCTCCTGTTTCATTGTCTCTGGCCCTGCTTTTTGAAACCCTGTAAAAACGCTCAAAAATACGAGGTAAATGCTCTTGAGCAATGCCTTCGCCATTGTCAGCAATTTCAATTAAAAGGTTTTCATCCATGTCGTAATAAGCTGCGGTAATGGTACCTGATTCTTTACCATATTTGATGGCATTGGTTACCAAATTTACCAATACCTGACGAATACGGTATCTATCAGCCTGTACATAAAAAGGTCTGTTACAACCATCTTTTATTGAAAGAGCAATATGTCTACGTTTGGCTTTTTCTTCTAATTGTTCGTAAACATCTTTTACCAAAGAATTGATATCAAAACGCTCTATCTCCATTTCTAATTCGCCACTTTCAAGCTGACTTATGGCCAATAAATCGGCAACCAAATCACTCAATCTTTCAGCACTTTTTGCAGCCCTTTGTAAAAACCTAATGTTTACCTCTGGGTCAGCCATTGCCCCATCTAAAAGGGTATGTAAATAACCTTGTATGTTGAATATAGGGGTTTTTAACTCATGTGATACATTGCCCAAAAACTCCTTTCTGAAATCGGCCAATCTTTTCAATTGGTCAATCTCCATGCGGTTGTCTCTTGCCCACTTAATTACTTCTTTGTTCATTTCAACAATTGGGTCTTTATCCCAGTCAAAGTTTTTAAGCACCGCATCATAACGTTGAGTTTTTAAACTATGAATGGTTTTGTAAATAAGTTTGATTTTTCTGTAAATGAAATATTCTAGAGAGTAAAAGTATAGGAAAAATGATAGGCCAAATGTGAGGGTAATTACGATTGCAGTATTGATCCAAACATTTTCAGTTAACACAAAACTTACACTGCCTACTGATAACGCTAAAATTGCAGAGATTAAAGTGGCAATGTTGATTGGTTTTGGGTTTCTTGTCATATTTCAAACTTATAGCCTACTCCTTTTACTGTTCCAATATAATCATCACCTAATTTTTCTCTGATTTTACGGATATGAACATCGATGGTTCTATCAACAACCAACACCTCATCACCCCATACTTTTTCTAAAATATGGTCACGTGTAAAAACCTTTCCAGGTTTTGATGCCAATAAAAACAAAAGTTCAAATTCTTTTCTGGCCAACTGAATTTTTTCAGTGCCTTTGTATACCAAAAATGATTCACGGTCAATGACAATATCACCAACAACTATCCTAGTTGAAGGCAATTCTTCTTTGTCTTTTCTTCTTAAAATTGCATTCAAACGGGTAATCAAAATTTTCGGCTTGATGGGTTTGGCAATATAGTCGTCAGCACCTGCTTGGAAACCAGCAATCTCAGAATATTCTTCTGCTCTTGCAGTTAAAAATACAATAAATGTTTTAGCAAATTCAGGCAAACTTTTTAAATGGGCGCAAGTTTCAATGCCATCCATAACAGGCATCATTACATCTAACAAAATCAAATCTGGCTTAAATGTTTTAGATACTTCAATTGCTTGTGCCCCATTGAAAGCAGTAGCTACTTGATATCCTTCCTTTTTTAAATTGTAGGTAATGAAATCTAAAATATCAGACTCATCGTCTACCACCAAAATTTTTCTTGCTGTTTCCATATTGCTATTTTTTGGTAAAATTGGTTAAACTCTATATGCCCATTGTTAGGCTACAGTTAAATAAATGTAACCAATTAGAACCCGTATATTTCTTGTAATTTGTTTTCTAAATCTTTACCTCTAAGTGATTTACCCAATATCTTTCCATCTTTATCAACTAGCAGTGTAAAAGGTATTCCATCAATGCTGTATTGTTTTACAACTGTACTGTTCCATTTTAACAAATCAGATCCATGGTTCCACAATAATTTGTCTTGGTTGATGGCATCAATCCATGCACTTCTGTTGTCATCTAAGCTTACGCCAAATACATCAAATCCTTTGCTTTTGTATTTGTTGTAAAGTTTTACCACATTCGGATTCTCATCCCTGCAAGGTTTGCACCAGCTTGCCCAAAAATCAACCAATACTACTTTTCCTCTGAGTGCAGATAAAGAAATATTTTTTCCAAAAGGGTCATTTAAAACAATATCTGGAGCCATTGCACCCGTTGCAGTGCGCTTTAAGTCTTCCACTTTTTGGTGCAATTGAACGGCATATTTGCTATCCATGAATTGCTTATACAATTGAAGGTCTATTTGCGATAAGAATTCAAAATCTTCATCAGGCATTAAGAAGTTGATTGCAAAATAAGGCACTATAGAATGCTGCAAACCACTGATATAATTGCGCATTGAAGCCAAATGATTTTGTCTTAGGCTATCATACTCAAACCTGATTTGTTCTTGCACTGAAACTGGGGGAACCTCCTCTCCTAATTGGGCGTATTTAGTCTCTAATAGCTGAACAGCTTGCATAAATTGTCCGTTCATTTGATACAATTCTTTTAACTCATCATTTTCCTTAGAGCCTTTTAAATTGTACTGTAAAGTTGAATCTGGCGCTATTTCTAATTCAAGCCTGCTATTGGTATCCAATACCATCAAAACATCCCCATTTTTAAGCCTTACAACACAAAAAACTTTCTCCTTGATATTGCCATTAAATTGAAAAGAACCATCATTGCCAACGGTAGCGGTATCAATTGTGATCAAACCACTATTGGTTAATTCTTGAATACTCAATACCGAATTTTTAAAGGCTACAGGAGCCTTTCCTTTTACCACAAAGCCTGATTCCACAGAACCTTCATTGCTTTCGGAACAAGCCATTACAAAAAAGCAAAAGGCCAATACGTAAAAAAGTTTTTTAATATGATGCATGTTTATCTAAGCTTTCTTTTAATAATTGACTGGTAAATTTAGGGTCTGCTTTGCCCTTGCTCATTTTCATTACTTCACCCATAAACAAACCCAAGAGGCTTTCTTTTCCAGCTTTGTATTCTGCTACTTTAGCCGGAAATTTTTCAATGGCTTGATTGATCCATGTTTGTAATTCGTCTGAATTGCTTTCTTGCAATACATTCAATTTTTCAGCAATTTGTAAAGGACTCAAATGGTGTTCTTCCAACATGGCTGGAAATACTTTTTGAGAAGCAATACTATGGCTAATTTTACCTTCATCAATCAAATTGATTAAATCAGCAATGCGTGCTGCTTGCACAGAAAAATCTTTGATATCTATGGCTTGTTCGTTCAAATAGCCTTTGATACCCACCATTACCCAATTGGCGGCCGCTTTGATATTGTTTGTATGTTTAAGAATGGCTTCGAAATAAGCGGCAATGTCTTTGTTTTCTGTCAACACATTGGCATCATATTCATTCAACCCAAATTGTTGGGTGTACTTTTCAAACAAAGCTTTTGGCAATTCGGGCATCAATGATTTTACTGAATCAATAAAATCTTGTCCAATAAACAAAGGTGGCAAATCTGGCTCAGGGAAATACCTGTAATCACTCGCACCTTCTTTGCTTCTCATGCTAATGGTAATGCCTTTTAACGCATCAAATGAGCGGGTTTCTTGGGCTATTCTATCACCGTTTTCTATGCAAGTAATTTGTCTTTTGATTTCAAAATCAATGGCTTTTTGCACATTGCGCATTGAGTTCATGTTTTTCACCTCTACTTTGGTTCCAAACACTTTGCTGCCCTTCAACCTTACTGAAATATTGGCATCGCAACGCAAACTCCCTTCTTCCATATTTCCATCACAGATTTCTAAATAACGAACCAGCTTTCTCACTTCACTCAAATAAGCATAAGCCTCTTCACCATTGGCAATTTCAGGTTCAGTTACAATCTCAATTAAGGGAACTCCAGCCCTGTTCAAATCAATCAATGAATCGTATACATCTTGGTCGTGCATGCTTTTTCCGGCATCTTCTTCCATGTGAATGCGCGTCAAAGTAATATTTTTAGGAGCTTGGTCTTTTAGCTTGATGGTAATATGACCACCAGTACATATAGGCGTTTTGTCTTGGGTAATTTGGTATCCTTTTGGCAAATCTGCATAAAAGTAATTTTTACGCGCATAGTACTGGTAAGAGGCAATGTTGCAATTACAAGCCAATCCCATTTTAATGGCATTGTTTACCACTTGCTTGTTATGCATAGGTAAAGTACCCGGATGTCCCAAACTGATAGGGCTCACTTGGGTATTGGGTTCTGCTCCGTAATCGTATGGGTCTGCACAATACGCTTTACTTTTGGTAAGCATTTGGGCATGTACTTCTAAGCCTATTACTGGTTCGTATTTGTCAAAATCTATCACTGTCTCCGTCATGACTTTTAATTTGCGCTACGAAGATAAACATTTTTCAGGCAAAAATGAGCGGATAAAATATCGGCTAACTGGCTTTAATTGCCGTTTGATTGAAGCCTTCTGGCCCCAATTAATTCATCGTAATTGTACTGTAAATTTCGAGTATATACCAAAATCAAATACTCGTTTTCGGTTTGAGAATGGCTACCTTCAATGGCTACATCATCTGGCAAATTGTTTTTGTTTTGAAAGGCATAAGTATATTCATAACGGCCCTGTTTCATAGGCACTTCCAAGTCGTAACGCTGCCTATTTTTATTGAAATACATTTTGTAGGCTGGCAAGCATTTCCAATCAGAAAACTCTCCTATTACATAAATATCCTCATTCCCTCCGTTTGAAGACCAGGCATTCAAATAAAAATTGACATAGGCATAATCTCCATCTATCTCTGAATTGAAGCCCTCTTTGTTCTGTAGAAGCTGACGGCCATTGTAATCTACATATTGAAAATACTGGTTTGCGTTTCGGCTTTCATCAATGTTTAAAATGACATGCCATGTTGTATCTAAGCGTTTGCTTCTGACATTGATACTGTATTGTTTTAAATTTCTGATATCGAAATAACGGAACTCATTTCGTCCATCAAATACATTGGCATCGGGGTATGTATAATCTAGTTTTTGGTTGCTTGAAAACATAGGTTTAAGACCTGTTAAGGCATTGTCCCATCTGTAATTTTGCAAAACCACCACTTTTACATCTTCCAATGGATTGACAATTTGACTGGCATTGTAATTGACCGAAAACAAGACTTCTTGTTTGGTATAACGAAATTGAGGTAAACTAGCAATTTTAGCAGTACCATCGACAGTGCTTGTTCTTTTGATGATCATACAGCGCCTTTGCATTAACAAATCTGTTTCGTCAAAATTTCTGAAAACTTTTAAAATATAATTTCCAGCCCAAATAGGTTTCATGTTTTCGTTAGGAAAAACCAAATTGTAATGCACATATTTGATATAGGTATTGGTTGAAAACTTAAAATCTGATATATTATCAAACTGCATCCCCTTGATGTATTCAAATTGGTTCAATGGGCTCGGATTCCAATTGGCATCACATAAAGTAAGAGAATACTGCAAATTTTCTGATTGTGCACCCATCATGTCAAAACTTAATTTCAATTGTTCTGCATCTATTGCGATGATGGGGTAACGGTCATCAGACCCATTTTTAAACAATTGAACTGATTTTACTCGGCTATCAAAAATTTCATTTGACAATGCCGCTGAAGCATGATTGGCAATGATTGCAAATAAAATCAAGATTAAAGGATGAAGCTTTTTTAACATATTATTCTTTCCATAACGAAGGGAAAAGCATGTATGCCATTCCAACAATCAAGGTATTGAAGATAAGTAAAACCACCAAATCTTTGAGGATTTGAGAGGGGTCTGTTCCATCCATGGCCCTTTTGCAAGCTTTAATGAGAATCAACAACAAAGGAATAATTACAGGCAAACTCAATACTGGCATGAGCATATTGCTATTGCCTGCTTTTGAAGCAATGGCTGAAAGCATGGTAAAAGTAGCCGCAAAACCAATACAGCCTAAAATGGAGGCCAATACATAATAGCCCAACAATTCAACGGGATTGCCCAATAACAAAGAATAAAACAACAAACAAACAAGCGCGATGAAAACATTTAAAAGTACATGGTAAATAAATTTAGCAATTAAAATATACTGAGGCTGAGTGAGTTGATGATAATATAAGTTTTTTGATTTGGTCTCAGCAATGAAACTTTTTGAAATTGACTGGATAGAAACAAATACCATGATGAGCCAATAAATGGCATTCCAAGCAGGATTGCTGAGTAATTTTGCTGCCAAATAAACAATGAATACCGAGGCAATGACTTGTAGAAAAATACCATTGAGGGCATAACGTTGCCTCCATTCGCAAAGGAATTCTTTTTTAATAAATTGCTTAATTTGTTGGTTGATCATGCAGCAGGTAAAAATAACCAAATCTACAGAATGGACAAAATTGCATACAAACATCTTTTGGAAAATGTATTTTTGTCCAAAACTGAATCTATTAAATTTACAAAATGAAAAAAATACTGGTTGCAAATAGAGGAGAAATTGCATTGCGTGTCATGAGAACTGCAAAGGAAATGGGCATCAAAACTGTGGCTGTTTTCAGTGAAGCTGATAGAAAAGCCTTACATGTACGTTATGCTGATGAGGCTGTTTGTATTGGACCTCCTCCAAGTAACCAGAGTTATTTATTAGGTGATAAAATGATAGAAGTTGCCAAACAAACAGGTGCAGATGCCATTCATCCTGGCTATGGATTTTTAAGTGAGAACGCAGATTTTGCAAGGAAAGTAAAAGCAGCTGGTTTAATTTTTATAGGCCCATCACCAGAATCAATGGAAAAAATGGGTGATAAAATTAGTGCCAAACAAACGGTTGCTGGTTTTGATGTCCCATTGGTACCAGGAACAAAAGAAGCTTTGAAAGACATTACATTGGGCAAGAAAATTGCTGATGAAATTGGATATCCAGTTTTGATTAAAGCCTCTGCTGGCGGCGGCGGAAAAGGCATGCGTATTGTTGAAAACGCTGAAGGATTTGAATCGGCTATTCAAATGGCACAATCAGAAGCTTTGAACGCATTTGGTGATGACAGTGTATTTATAGAAAAATATGTTGGTTCACCTAAACATATTGAAATTCAAATATTGGGAGACCAACATGGTAATATTGTGTATTTGTTTGAGAGAGAATGTAGCATTCAACGCCGACATCAAAAATTAATTGAAGAGGCGCCTTCAAGTTGTTTAACACCTGAAGTGAGAAAGAAAATGGGTGAAGCAGCCGTAAATGTTGCCAAAGCATGCAATTACTTTGGGGCTGGCACTGTTGAATTTTTAGCAGATGAAAACTTGAACTTCTATTTCTTAGAAATGAATACCCGCTTGCAAGTAGAACATCCAGTTACCGAACAAATTGTTGGGATGGACTTGGTAAAAGAGCAGATTCGTATTGCGCGTGGCGAAAAATTAGGTTACGAACAAGCCGATTTAAAAATTCAAGGGCATGCCATTGAATTACGTGTTTGTGCCGAAGATCCTATGAATAATTTCTTACCTGATATTGGTAAATTGTCTTCTTATAAAACACCTCAAGGCTATGGGGTAAGGGTTGATGATTCATTTGAGGCTGGTATGGAAATTCCAATTCAATATGACCCCATGATTGCCAAATTGGTTTGTTTTGGTAAAACCAGAGCTGAAGCCATTGACAGAATGAAAAGAGCCATTGATGATTACCAAATTACAGGTATTGCAACTACTTTAGCTTTTGGCAAATTTGCCATGCAGCATCCTGCATTTACTGAAGGGCATTTTGATACCAAGTTCATTGAAACTTATTTCAAGCCAGAATTATTAGACAATAACAGTGAAAGTTTGAACCAAGCCAGTGCATATATGAGCGGGTTCTTCTACAACAAAAAAACCAAAACAGAAGCTGCACAACAAACTGGTAGTTCACAGGTAAGCAATTGGCAATTGAAACGTAAATAATAGTATCTTTTCAAAACATGTTGAGCCAAATCAAATTCAAAACATCAGATCTACTCAAATACCTATTGAGCGTGGCATTGACGTGTTGGATGCTCAATAGTTCAGCTCAAACCAAAACCATTTTAGACTCAAAACAAATTGGCTTGTTTTGTCACGATTATTATGATTTAAACGAACATGGTTTTATTCTAAAATTCAACAAATACCAAGACGATAACAGAGGAACTGGAAAGGGAGCGGGCATTCAAGAAACCTTTTTTTACTACAGTAAAGATTTGCTCAAAAATGCCACATTTAAAATGAGTTGTTCTGGTGAAATTTCAATTTTAGCCAACGACAACTACTTACTTTTAATAGACCGGGTTGAAGAAACTTACCATATGAAACTGTTTGATTATACGGGTAAAGAAATCAAAAGTTTTATTGTAAGTATAGCAGATATTGGATTGAGCCAAGATTTAATCAACAGAAGCAGCCTTACTCCTTTCAATCGTCTTTTATTAGAAGTATATGATAGCCGTGAAGAATTGCATTTGTTTGAGTATGATTTATTCAATACTGAAAAGAAGAGTTTTTACGAAATAGACAATTTACTTCCTAGTGCCAATCCCTTTGACAAGATGAAAACAGGCCCTTGGACTTATTTAACCGCCAGCAAACAATTTCACTTTATTTATAGAAGAGGCTCAAATGCAGAATATGAACCCAGTTCTCTTGGCTATCATTTGTTGTTCTACAATGAAAATTTTCAGTTCAACAAAGAATTACTCATTGACAATATCTTGTTTGCGGGTGAAACATTGTTTGGCAAAGAAGCAACTGTTGTTTTCAATCCTAAAACTCAAACCATAGAAATTGGAGCCAATATCATCAAAGACAGCAAGCCTTATGTTTTGGTATGTAATTACGGATTTCAAAACCAATCCAATATCATGACTTTGTTTTGGAGAAAATTGATACCTGTAATTAATAACAACAAATTTAAACTGATTGATTTTGATGGCTACTCAAGCCCTTTAGCTCCCGAGGTTCATTGTCAAGGAAACCGCACTGACATTAGCCTTGCAAAAATTAGAACATCAGTAAACGAAGAAGGATTGAACCAATTCATTTGTTTAAATGAGCAGGGTGAAATTTTGTTCAACCAAATTCAAATGGGCACTTATGAGCAATTGAATTTGGATGGATATTGTGTAGACAACGACAATTTGTACAAACGTATCAAGGGTTTGCAAATGAACGCAACACTCAAAAAATACTGTGAGCAAACAGGTGCCGAAGCGCTCGACATCCATTACTCAGACAAAGGAGAAGAATTATTGGTAATCAAAGAAAATAAAGCCAAACAGGTATTGATGTATTATTTCAGAGCCAAGGAATAAAAATCAAATAATTAAGCTTTGAATCATTTCAATTCATTTAAAATTGATTTTTCTAAAAAAAATTAAGTCACGTGATATCTGAAATATGATTGCTTCTAAAATATTTCAGCTTTCTGTAAATTTTATAGAGTTTAGGAAACTGTTTGAATCGATGATAAATGAATGTTTTTAACTGAACCACTCTGAAGTTAATTTCATGTAAAACAATCCAATAATTTGAACCAAAATCTTTCAAAAGTACACTGTATTCTCTGTGCATTTTTATTAAACTTTCTTGAGAAGATGATAGACCCTCTTCGTTGTAAATTGCAATTACCTCATCAACTTTGTAAAAAACTGAGCTTCCCATTGTATAAAATACTTTATTTAACCAATAAAAATCAGCACAGATTTTAAACCTTTTGTCTTCAAACAAACCAACAGATTCAAAAATTTTACGATGGGAAAGAATAGATTGATGATTGATTTTTAAAATACCGCAAACACGGTTTTTAGTTAAATAACCATGATGAATTTTTATGTATTTTAATTGTTCTTTTTCAATAATTGTATTTCCATATACGATGCCAACTTTGTCTAAATGACCCGCTTTTACTATTTTATCTAGTAAATATTTGTCTTCTGTAAAAGTATCTCCCATATTCATCATCACAATCCATTCGCCTTGGGCCAAACCTATTCCCTTGTTCATTGCATCATAAATGCCTGCATCTTTTTCAGAAACAATCAAATCGATGCAGTTTTCAAATGTTCTTATTTTTTCTAATGAACCATTTGTTGATTGACCATCTATTACAATATATTCAATGTAATTATACGTTTGATTTAAAACACTGGTGATGGTCTTTTCTACATCTGAAATTGAAGAGTTGTAATTGATAGAGATGACAGTAATTAGTGGAAGTGAACCAGGGTTACTGTTGCTATTTTTATTCCTTTGCAAGCTGCTTTCCATGAATTTAAATTGAACTAGTTTGGTGATGAATGCTTATTTAGTTTCAACATAAAATTAGATTTTGAATCAGTAGAAAGTCAATTGAATTTGAGTAGCTCACAACCTGCAAAATAAGAAAATGAGTGCGTTTTTCAAAAGAGATTCATTTATACATGTATCAGGTTTTCATTTCCTCCAAAAAATTCAAAATTTCAATATTTACGAGCCTTATCTTTATATTTTAACTTGATTGAAGGAAGTGAATAAGTTATAAAAATGAGTTCGATTCGTCATGTTTTAGAATAAATTTTATCTAAATTATAATCAATTATTGGTTAACATTGTAAATGATGCAAGCAGAACAAATTCAAACCCTCGCACATTCTTTTGAAGCTGAAATGATAGCCATTAGAAGGCATTTACACCAATACCCTGAACTGTCTTTTGAGGAATACCAAACAGCTGCTTTTGTAAAAGAAAAACTCATAGAATTTGGCATCAGCACTGTAAAGGAAATTGCAGGTACAGGCCTTGTTGCTATGATTGAAGGACAGAACCCAAATCGCAAAACCATTGCCCTTAGAGCCGATTTAGATGCCTTACCCATCATTGAACAAAACGATATCCCCTACCGCTCTCAAAACGAAGGAAAAATGCATGCTTGCGGGCATGATGTGCATACTTCTTGCTTGTTGATTGCTGCAAAGATTTTACATGAAACTAGAAGCGAATGGGAAGGAAGCATCAAGCTAATATTTCAACCAGGAGAAGAAAAACTACCTGGGGGAGCCAGTATTTTAATCAAAGAAAAGGTACTGGAAAACCCAAATGTCAATGCTGTAATTGGCCAACATGTTATGCCTTTTTTACCAGTTGGTACTGTTGGTTTCAGGTCAGGTTTGTACATGGCCAGCGCTGACGAATTGTATATTGAAATCAAAGGAAAAGGTGGACATGGCGCCATGCCGCATTTGTGCTTAGACCCAGTTCCTGTTGCAGCGCAAATTGTAAGCGCCTTACAACAAATTATTTCACGAAAAAACAATCCTTTGGTACCAAGTGTATTGACCATAGGTAAAGTCATTGCCAATGGCGCAACCAATGTGATTCCTGATAAAGTATCAATGGAGGGCACCTTCAGAAGTTTTGATGAAACTTGGAGAAGCAAAGCCCATATAGAAATTGAAAAAACATGTAAACAAATAGCTGAAGCAGCAGGTTTAACGGCTCAGGTGAACATTGTAAAAGGCTATCCATTTTTGTACAATAACCCCCAAATCACTGAAAATGCAAAATTGGCGGCCATTGCTTATTTGGGTGCCGATAAAGTTGTTGATTTAGATGCGTGGATGGCTTCAGAAGATTTTGCCTATTACAGTCAAATTGCACCTGCAACATTTTACAGATTGGGAACAGGCAACCTAGAAAAAGGCATTGTACATGGGGTACATCATCCGCAATTCAATATTGATGAAGCAGCACTCAAAATTGGTGCAGGCTTAATGGCATGGATTGCCATTCAAGAATTACAACATTAAAAAGTGAGTGGTAATTTCAGGTTGATTCTGAAGCCCCAATCTTGGTATTCTTTGTTAAAATAATAAGTAAAAACATAACAATCAAACACCCTCAAAACATCGGTTAATCCGTAAGCTAATTCAGTGTATTTGTGGTATTCGGGTGTTCCCAAGAAATTGATTTTAATTGATTCTTTAAAACTGGCATTGTTTAAATAAGGCAAACGTTTCAATGCAATTCGTTTGAATTTTAAATTCAATTTACCCATCACAAATTGTTTATTGGTGGAATACATGTAAAAAGGCAAATTGAAAAATCGATTGCTACTGACGTCATTCATAAACCAAGCAGTATTGCCATCAAACGAGAAATAATCTGGGAAATTGAGTGTTCTTGCTTGTAAAAATTTACCTGCCTCCAATACATAATTCAATTCTAACCAATGCCAAATATTTATATTTTGTTTGAGTTGTACATTGACTTTGGTATAATTTAAATCAGAACCCCAAATACCAGGTAATGACTTGGTTACTTCTAGCTTCAATGTTGGATATGCAGACGATATCAATTGGTATTTGTCTTTTCTTTTTAAAACATATTGCCCATAATTCCATTCAAAGCCAAGCATTAAATTACACAATTGATAAGTACTAAAATCTAATGACCTGAACAGAGGCCCATCTCTGGTTTCATTATTTGGTGTAATGCCAATATGATTGGGTTCTAATTTTTCATATCGTAAACAATTTTCCAAACTATTTCTATTGCCTATTTTCAATTCAGAATTCAATACAAAGGCAGAAGTAATCGGGTATTTGGCATGTACTTTTAGAAAATCTTCTTGATACAAACGGGTATTGTTGCTATGGTAAAATAACAATTGAAATGCATTGGCCAATGCATTGGCGCCATTAGGGTTAAAATCTTTTGCAATAGAACCTAATTCAAAACCAAAAAGCATCTGAGGCTTTGCTTTGTTTAGATAATCAAAAGACAAGCTTCCATTGAGGGCTTTGCGTTCAAATGGCAAACTGCTTTGTAATGTAAACTCCCATAATTGATTGGCTTGAATTGGTTTTTGAATTTTACTTAACAATTTCAAGCCCCATCCATCAACGGTATTCAAATACAAACCTTTGAAAGGTGAAGGCCAATTTACATGCAATTGAGTAGGATTTTTCGGGCTATATTTTCCATCCAGTAAAAGTCCAATATTGAGTCCTGAATTTTCAGATTGGGTAGATTGGGCTGAATCAATTTTATAAGGAATGGTATCTGATATTTTGTATGCCAATTCTTCTTCTACATCTAAAGAAAGTGTTCGATTAGCCCTCCAAAACAAACTGTCTTTGTATAAGGCAGTTGAATCAATTGTAAGTTCAGTACTGTCTATTTGTAATGATTCTTTCTTGGCAGATTCAGCTGCCTTTCGCATTTTAGCCATCATTTTCAACATCTCAAAATGACTTGGATTAGATTGCTTAGCCATAGATTTGAGCAATTCATTTGGATCGCTTTTGGCTTTGACCTTTTCTTTTGTTACCAATGTTTGCTCTTCTTGTCCAATATGTTTAAGGTTTGGATTGAGTTGAATTTGGTAATTAGACAAAGAGGCAACATAATGGAATTTGGCTTTGAAACCCAACATGGCTCCCTTGAATTCAAAATCATAAGATACCGGAAGCCAAACAAATGGATGAGAAGGCAAGGGTGCAAATTTGGCTTTTGATTGAACTTCAAATAGATTGTCATTGTTGCTCAGATTCAATGAATGAATACACCACAATTGGTCAATGATATACAAACTGCCCTCATACACATCACTCCCCGTTCTTCTAGGGATAACCTTAATTTTATTGACCTCTACACCTGCATCAAAAAAACTACCTTCATAAACAAAATCATATACTGAAAAAGCTTGTGGAGACAAGGGTGAAATTAGTTCTTGGTTACTGGTATTATAAAACGAACCTCTGAGCATTTTCATGGGCTCTGGAGCCGATTCCATTTTCATGTTCGATTTCAATGAAATCACTTTTTCTTTGTACGTATTGGGTTGAAAAAATTGCAATTCATTCACACTCTCTCTAAGCATGGGTTTGCCTTCCTCTATATTGGAAGTACTGAGCATCATTTTTTTGAATAGTCCTGGAATTTTCTCAAATGCACCATTTCCTTTTAAATAAACTTTTGCTTTGTAGGCCAAAACCTGTCTCCTGTAATAAGGCGCCATGGCTATGGCTTTGCGCATAATATACACTGCTGGATTTTTCTGCTTGGCACTTACTGACAATTCATTTAATTGATAGGTTTGTGCATGTAATACAAATTGAATTTTTGCTTCTTTATCAGCCTCTAACAAAACTTTTAGTTTTGAACTTTGGTAGTCAATGGCGTGTGCAATTATTGTATGTGTACCCGGTTTTAATTTCAATTCAAAGTATCCTTTTTGATTGGTAAAAGTATTGACATTGGTATCGAGAACACTGATACTGATAAAAGAAAGGGGATTGCCTTTTTGATCGAAGACTTCACCTTGAATCGATTGTGCACATAACTGAAAGGGCAGCAAAAAGATTAAACATAGCAGCAGCAACCTGCCTAATACTTTGTTCATTGATGAGGTGTTTGAGTATTCAATGAGACCAAACATTCAGAACTATTGAAAGATATAAACCAATTTTTTGGTTTCAAAAAATGCCTCTGTGAAATCATCTGTCAAAGGAAATTCTTGAATATGTAGCTTTTTGTTGATGGCTTTTAATTCTTTGTATTCTTGGTTTAAATCGCCCCCTTTTAAGAAAATAAAGCCGTTTATTTTGCTATTGAAATCTTCTTTGTCGTGAATGTATTTATTAGCCCAACGGTACAATTGCTCACATGGGGCAACCGCTCTAGCTGTTATGAAATGGAAAGGCTCATTTAGTTGTTCTACCCTACCAATTACAAAATCTGTATTTTTTAGTTCAATAGCCTCTGAGACCGCTTCTGCAACTTTTATTTTTTTTGCAATAGAATCTATTAGGGTAAACTCTGTTTCAGGGAACATGATTGCCAAGGGAATTCCTGGAAATCCTCCACCTGTTCCAATATCTAAAACCCTTGTGCCG
>Ga0209400_1000334_pt1 | contig 40830 bp, 43 predicted proteins | sample M_130807_EF_Meta_FD_187313 | JGI IMG/M metagenome (GOLD analysis project Ga0209400, IMG submission 187313) | Freshwater microbial communities from Lake Montjoie, Canada to study carbon cycling - M_130807_EF_MetaG (SPAdes) (version 2) | ecosystem: Environmental > Aquatic > Freshwater > Lake... | reverse complement strand
GCACGAAAACAAATCGGTGTCACCACATCCTACGACCCGGCCTATGTCGCCCTTGCCTATCCCAATGGCGACGTGCCCGCCGATCGCGGTGTTTGCACGGACGTCTTGATTCGCGCCCTGCGCAGCTGCGGCACCGACTTACAGCAAGCCGTGCACGAAGACATGAAACAAAACTTCGCCGCCTATCCGAAAATCTGGGATTTGAAATCCACCGATAAAAATATCGACCACCGCCGCGTGCCGAATTTGATGACTTATTTCAAACGCCAGGGCATGGCGCTGGCAATCAGCAAAAACAATGCCGACTTCCTGCCGGGCGATCTGGTCACCTGCATGGTCGCGGGAAAACTGCCGCACATCATGATCGTCAGCGACAAGACAGGGGCATCCGGCAACCGCATGGTCCTTCACAACATCGGCGGTGGCACACAGGAGGAAGACCGCCTGTTTGAATTCCCCCACACCGGTCACTACCGCTGGACGTGGTGAATTCCGCGTGTCTGCATTTCCCGCACTGAAATAACACGCCTTCAACCAACGTATGGCGAGAAGCCAATCCATGATGCGCACGTCTATCCTTTTTCCCATCGTTGTCGTTCTGCTGCCTGCGCAGGCATTGGAAAAGATCGCCTTCAACCGCGACATCAGGCCGATCCTCAGCGACAAGTGTTTCGCCTGCCACGGACCCGATGCCAAACACCGCGAGGCGGGGCTGAGGCTCGACCTGGCCGAAAGCGCGCTCGCCAAGCTCACGGAAAGCCAGGGCTATGCGATCGTCCCGGGCAAAGCGGAACAAAGCCTGCTGATCAAACACATCAACTCCGACGATCCCGAAGAGGTGATGCCGCCACCCAAGACGCACAAAACCCTGAAACCAGCGGAACGCGCTTTGCTGGAGCAATGGATCCGCGAGGGCGCGGTTTATCAGCCCCACTGGTCCTACACCCCGATCCAGCGCCCGGAAGTTCCGAAAGTGAAAGCAACAGCGGACAATCCGATCGACGCCTTCATTCTTGATCCTCTGGAAAAAAAGGGAATCGAGCCGACACCCCCTGCGGCACCGAACGACCTGTTGCGACGCTTGAGTCTCGACCTCACCGGTCTGCCGCCCTCACCGCAGGATCTGGATGAATTTTCCAAAAACCCGGCGTCCTACAGAGACAAAGTGGAGCAATTGTTAGCCTCGCCGCGCTACGGCGAACGCATGGCCGTGCCCTGGCTCGATGCGGTTCGCTACGCCGACACCGTGGGATTTCACGGCGATCAAAACATGCGCGTGTTCGCCTATCGCGACTATGTGATCAACAGCTTCAACTCGAACAAAGCCTTCGATCAATTCACCCGCGAGCAGATCGCAGGCGACCTGCTGCCCAATCCGACTGACGAACAGCGCATCGCCAGCGCCTTCAACCGGCTGAACCTGATGACCCGCGAAGGCGGTGCGCAACCCAAGGAGTATCTCGCGAAATCGGCCGCCGACCGCGTTCGTGCGATCGGGACGGCCTTTCTCGGCCAGACCACCGGTTGCGCGCAGTGCCACGATCACAAGTACGATCCGATCAAAGCGAAAGACTTCTATTCGCTCGCCGCGTTTTTCGATGACCTGCAACAATGGGGCGTTTATGCCGACTATCCCTACACGCCGAATCCCGACCTGCGCGGTGTCAACAACGACTCGCCCTTTCCTCCGGAATTCGTCTGCGTCTCCCCCGCCCTGCTGGCGCGGATCGACAAGCTGCAGGCGGATGTCTATCAGTTGCTCGACAAACATCCCGCTCCAGCGGATGCCCTGCAAGCGTGGCGGGACCAAATCAAACCATACCTTGCGGCCCATCCCGACGGCTGGCAGGTGCTGACGGTTTCCTCGGTCAAAAGCAGCAAAAACACCCACGCGGCAACCAATCCCGACAACTCGGTCAGTTTCGAAGGCGCCGCGGCGAAAGATGATGAAATCGTTTTCGAACTCGGCAACAGCTCGGTTCCTTTTTCCAGCATCCGCATCGAGGCAATGCCCGACGATGCGAATCAGGGATTTGTCGGCCGCTCGCCGGGCGGAACTTTTTCCATGAACGTCGCGTTTGAAATCGTCGACGCCACGGGAAAAGCAACGGTGCTGAAACCCGCTTATACTCAGGCGGACTTGAGTCGTCCATCGGGCTACGACAACGGTCAGGAGAAAAACATCAGCTTTGGCGACACCTGGATGAGCGCACCCGCCTTGTTTGAAGTCCCCGACACGCTGGCGAAACACACACAGACCGCGGTGTTCTGTCTCGACGGTCCGCAGACCATTCCGGAGGGGAGCAAACTAACAGCTCGTTTCAAATCGGCGGACGTCGGTCGTGTCCGGTTTTCCACCTCGCCGCTGCTCAATCCGATTCCCGGCCAGGCGGCGTTTTCCCCACGTTTCATTCAAGCGCTGGAAAATTCGCCCGCACCGTTTCACCTCTGCAACACAGCGGAAGCGCAGATGCCGGCGGACTACAAAAACCTTCTCGCGGAAATTCGCAGCTCGCGGGGCGGCTGGACACGGACTGTCACTGCGATTGCCGTGCCCGACGACAAACGTCCGGTAACCCGTGTTTTGAAACGCGGCAACTGGCAGGATGAAAGCGGCGAAATTGTCAAACCTGCCGTGCTGTCGTTCCTGCCGTCGGACAGCCTGCCCAAGGACCGCACGCTTACCCGCCTCGATCTAGCAAACTGGATCGTCGCCAAGGAAAACCCACTCAGCGCCCGACACTATGTCAACCGGCTGTGGAAGCAATTTTTCGGCAAGGGAATTTCCAACGTGCTCGACGATCTCGGCGGCCAGGGTGAGGCTCCCAGTCATCCGGAATTGTTAGACTGGCTCGCGGCGGAATTCCGCGACTCGGGGTGGGACACCAAACACATGGTCCGCTTGATCGTGAACAGCCGCACCTACCAACAAGCCGCCGCGGTGCGCAAGGATCTGGAGCAGATCGATCCGCAAAACCGCCTGCTTGCCCAGCAATCGGCCCGGCGTCTCGACGCCGAATTCGTTAGGGACAACGCGCTGACCATCGCGGGCCTGCTGGATACGTCCTATGTCGGCGGACCTCCAGCCAAACCCTATCAACCACCGGGATACTATGCCGCCATCCAGTTTCCCGACCGCAACTATGTGACCGATGTCGGTCACGGTCGCCTGCGCCGCGGGCTCTACACCCACTGGCAGCGGACTTTCATGCATCCGATGCTGGCGAACTTCGATGCCCCGTCGCGCGAGGAATGCAGTGCCGACCGCATGCAGGCGAACACTCCGCAACAGGCGCTGACCCTGCTCAACGACCCGGTCTTCGTGGAAGCAGCCCAGGCACTGGCGGCGCGTATCAAGGACGAGACCTCCCTCGAGGCTTCCCTGCAAAAAGCGTTTCTCCTGGCGCTGGCGCGTCAACCCAAACCCGATGAGTTGTCGGGTCTAACAAGTTTTTACAACAAACAGATCACCCTGTTCCAGTCAGGAGAAAACAAGGCGTCCGGTCTCTCCGCCGAGCAGGCCGCACTGGGTCAGACCTGCCGCATCATTCTCAACCTTCACGAGTGCATCACCCGATACTGACAGTTGCCATGAACGACCCGCTCTCCATCAACCGCCGTTCCTTTCTCGACAACTCCTTCGCCGGCCTCGGCGGGATTGCCTTTGCCTCATTGATGCAGAAATCGATGGCCGACGAAGCCCCCTGGCCGGGAGTGTTCGACAACGCGCTGCATTTCGCACCCAAGGCAAAACGCGTGATCCATCTCTGCATGGCGGGCGGACCTTCGCAGTTTGAATCGTTCGATTACAAACCCGAACTGCAGAAAATCCACGGCCAGCCTTTTCCCGAGTCGTTCACCAAGGGACAGCAGCTCGCCCAGTTGCAGGGCAGCAAGTTGATCGCACGGGGACCGAGCACCAAGTTCGCGCAATACGGGCAGTCGGGCATTTACGTTTCCGAAATTTTCCCCCACATGGCGAAGCAGATCGATCATTTTGCGGTGATCAATTCGATGACCACCGAGCAGATCAATCACGATCCCGCCCATGCGTTTTTCAACAGCGGTTCGATCGTCAAAGGCCGTCCTTCGATGGGCTCATGGGTGCTCTACGGACTCGGCGCGGAAACCTCCAACCTGCCGGGCTATATCGTCCTGATGTCGGTCGGCGGAGGCGCGCAACCGGTGAGCGCACGGCAATGGTCATCGGGATTTCTCCCCGGGAAATTCCAGGGTGTGCAATTCCAGTCCAACGGTGCCGCCGTTCACTATCTCGGCAACCCGGAAGGCATCTGCCAATCCACCCAGCGCCAGGTGGTCGATGAAGTGAAACGGATGAACGGCCTGCTGGCCGAGAGCCGCCGCGACCCCGAGATCGCCGCGCGGATTTCGCAATATGAAATGGCATTCCGGATGCAAAGCTCGGTTCCCGGTCTAACGGAACTCGGGGACGAGCCAAAAAACGTGCTCGATCTTTACGGCATCACCGAACCGAACAAGCCGGGTTATGCGCGGAACTGCCTGCTGGCGCGCCGCATGGTCGAGCGCGGCGTTCGTTTCGTGCAGCTCTACCACCGGGCCTGGGATCATCACGACAACATCGAGAAAAGCATGCCCAATGCGGCGCGCGAAACCGACCAGGCAACGGCCGGTTTGTTGCTCGACCTGCAACAGCGTGGTTTGCTGGATGAAACCCTCATCATCTGGGGCGGCGAATTCGGACGAACGCCGATGGGACAAGGTTCGGGCCGCGATCACCACATCAATGCCTTCACCCTGCTCATGGCCGGCGGCGGCATCAAGGGCGGAGTGGTTCACGGCAAATCCGACGAGCTTGGCTACGGGGTGGCGGAGAACAAAGTCAGCGTCCACGACATTCACGCGACCATGCTGCGGCTGCTGGGCATCAACGACTCCGCATTCACTTACAAATACCAAGGCCTCGATTTCAAACTCAGCGGCGTGGAACCCGCACGGGTGCTCAAGGAGATTCTCGCCTAGCTTAGGAAAGCAATTGCTCCTTCACCAGTGCTGCGGCAAAGTCGCGGTTCATGCGGGCGATGTGATCGACGCTGATTTCCTTCGGACATGCTGCCTCGCACTCGTATTGGTTCGTGCAATTTCCGAATCCCTCGGCATCCATCTGCCGGACCATCGCGAGCACGCGTTTGTCGCGCTCGGGCTGGCCCTGGGGCAGATGACCGAGGTGCGAGATCTTGGCTGCGGTGAACAGCATGGCGGAGGAATTCTTGCAGGCGGCGACACAGGCGCCACAACCGATGCACGCTGCGGCATCAAAGGCATTATCGGCATCGCTCTTGCGAACCGGCAGCGAGTTGGCGTCAACCGCCGACCCGGTGCGCACATCGATGTAACCACCCGCCGCGATGATCCGGTCGAATGCCTGACGATCAACAATCAAATCGCGGATCACCGGAAAGGACTTCGCACGAAATGGCTCGATCCAGATCGTGTCGCCATCGCGGAATTTCCTCATGTGCACCTGGCAGGTGGTGATGCCTCGCTCTTTGCTGTGCGGCACGCCGTTGATAGTGAGGGAACAGGAGCCACAAATGCCCTCGCGACAGTCGTGTTCGAAATGGATCGGCTCGCCGCCGGACTCGATGATGCGCCCGTTGACGATGTCGAGCATCTCCAGAAACGATGCCTCCTCGGGAATGTTTTTCGCATCGTGGGTTTCGATGCTACCCTGGTCGAGGGAGTTTTTTTGACGCCAGACTTTCAGTGTGAGATTTAGCATAAAAGTGAGGGAAATTATTTGTATGAGCGCACCGAAAGATGCACGTCCTCGAAAATCAAGGGTTCCTTGTGAAGCGTCGGCTCCTTGCCGTCGCCGTTGTATTGCCAGGCGGAGACACGGGCGAATTGGTCGTCGTTCCGCTTGGCGTCACCAGTCGCAATCGAGCCGCTCTGCACTTCCGGATCGGCCTCGGTGTATTGATGTTCGGTGCGGAAATGTCCGCCGCAGGATTCCTCTCGCTCCAACGCGTCGTAGCACATCAGTTCGGCAAATTCGAGAAAGTCCGCCACGCGACCGGCTTTTTCCAGCTCCATATTGACGTTGTCGCCGCTGCCGGGAATGCGCACATTGTTCCAGAACTCCGCGCGGATTTCCGGGATGCGACGGATGTTTTCCTGCAAGCCAGAACGGTTGCGCGCCATGCCACAGTTGTCCCACATCAGCAGGCCCAGTTCGCGATGGAAGGAATCCACCGTGCGCTTGCCGTTCACGGCGAGCAATCTGCCAACCCGGCCCGTGATGTCCGCTTCAACCTCTTTGAAGGCGGGGTCGTTGACCGAAACGCTTCCGGGTTTCTGGGTGGCCAGATAATTGGCAATCGTCGCGGGGATGACAAAATATCCATCCGCCAGCCCCTGCATCAATGCAGACGCGCCGAGCCGGTTGGCTCCGTGATCGGAAAAATTCGCCTCGCCGAGCACGTGCAGGCCGGGAATGTTCGACATCAGATTGTAATCCACCCATAAGCCGCCCATCGTGTAGTGAACCGCCGGATAGATCATCATCGGCTGTTTGTAGGGATCCTCGCCGGCGATTTTTTCATACATCTGGAAAAGGTTGCCGTAACGCGAGCGAATGGCAGGCTCGCCGAGCCGCTTGGTCGCATCGCGGAAGTCGAGATACACCCCGAGACCCGTCGATGCCACACCCCGACTTTCATCGCAGACCTCCTTGGCGGCACGCGAGGAAATGTCGCGCGGCGACAGGTTGCCGAACGAGGGATATTTCCGTTCCAGAAAATAATCGCGCTCGTCCTCCGCCACCTGGTCGGCCGTGATCTGCTTGTTGCGCAACTTTGCGGCGGTCTCCTTTGATTTCGGCACCCAGATGCGGCCGTCGTTGCGCAAGGATTCGGACATCAACGTGAGCTTCGACTGGTAATCGCCCGAAACCGGAATGCAGGTCGGATGAATCTGCGTGTAGCAGGGATTGGCGAACAACGCACCGCGGCGCGCCGCCCGCCAGGCCGCGGTGACATTACAACCCATCGCATTGGTGGACAGGAAAAACACGTTGCCGTACCCGCCGGTGGCCAGGATCACGGCATCGCCTGCATGCGAGGAAACTTCCCCGGTCACGAGGTTGCGCACCACGATGCCCTTGGCGTGTCCGTCAACCAAAACCAGATCCAGCATTTCGGTGCGGGGAAACATCTGCACGCCGCCTTTGTGCACTTCTTTTTCCAACGCCTGATAACAACCGATCAACAACTGCTGCCCGGTTTGTCCGCGTGCGTAAAATGTCCGCGACACCTGCGCGCCGCCGAAGGAACGGTTGTCGAGCAACCCGCCGTATTCGCGGGCGAAGGGCACGCCCTGGGCAACACATTGGTTGATGATGTTTGCGGAGACTTCGGCGAGGCGATAGACGTTGGCCTCGCGCGAGCGGAAGTCGCCGCCCTTGATGGTGTCGTAAAACAAGCGCCGCACCGAGTCACCGTCGTTTTGATAGTTTTTCGCGGCGTTGATGCCGCCCTGCGCGGCGATCGAGTGCGCGCGGCGCGGGCTGTCCTGAAAGCAGAAGCATTTCACCTTGTAGCCGAGTTCGGCCAGCGAGGCGGCGGCGGCACCGCCGGCAAGACCCGAGCCGACGACCAGAATCGTGAATTTCCGTTTGTTGGCGGGGTTGATCAACTTCGAATCCATCTTGTGCTTCGACCATTTTTGATCGAGCGGACCGGCAGGAACTTTGCTATCGAGGACAAATGACATAGGAATATCGATGATGGAAATTAGCGTCCGAAATGAAACAGATAGATGGCGAGCGGGATCGATATAAAACCGAGCCAGATCACCAGCGCGTAACCCTTGCTGATGAAGGCCAGCAGCGGCGCCGATTTTTTTGAACGCAAACCGAGAGTCTGAAACATGGAAGCCACGCCGTGGGAAAGATGCGAGCAAAGCAGGGTCATCGCAATCAGATAAAAAAGAACCACCAAGCCATGGGAGAACCCAACGATCACCATTTGATGAGGATTGGTCCTGCCGATCTCCGCCAGCCCGGCATCAATCCGTACGGTGAAATGCAACAGGTGGAAAATCACGAATGCCAGGATCGTCAAACCGCTCCAGATCATGATGCGCGAGGAACGACTCGCCTGCACAGTGCCTTCGTGGACATATTTCGGCGATGCCGCGCGGTTGGCACGGGTCAGCGAGATGGTGGCGACGACGTGAAGAATCAGACAGGAGAGCAAAACGATCCGCGCGATCCAAATCCCCGCGCCGTGCAACATGTGATGCAGAAATTCCGCATATTCATTGAAAGCCTGCTCACCGACGAACACCAGCAAATTCCCCGTCAAATGCCCCGCCAGAAACAGCACCAGCACACCGCCGGTCAGCGCAACAACCATTTTTTTTCCAATCGAGGAATTCCATACCGAACATAACGGGCGAATCGAGGCATTCATGAGTAAAAGTGAGGAGAAGATGCACTTCCCGCGGGGACGATACTCAGGAACGCATAAAAAACAAGGGCAGAAAATTCCCTTTTCTTTGTCATGCTGGACGCACAGTGCGCAACACGATCCCCATCGATTGTTGAAGAATCCTCTGCGAGCCTAAATCCCCGTCTCACGATTATCACTCCGCCGCTTGCCCCTCTTTATCGATCAGCCAGAAACTCTCATAGTTGTTCAAACCTCAACCGCCGCCCCTCAACGCACCGGGCAAGCAGCAGCAAGAATGCCTTAGCCAAGAGTGCGATCACAAAAATGCAAGTGATGCCCGATCAAGCGATTAATCCAAATTTGTCAGGCAGATAGATTCGAATGAAAGCATCGAGTGTGCGACATCAGAATGTGCGATCTCCCGAATGGCGCAAGCACTCAAAAATCTCCCCGAAATCAACTTTCGAAATGTCCCGTGTCAGGGGCAATTGCGTGCGACTGCTGTCGTGTCATGAAATTGCACAGGGAACTTTTACGCAGAGACAATATTGAATTTTATCTCAAAAAGCATTCGAACAAAAACCAAAACCACAGGATGCAATGAATGCTCCCGTGCAGCATGGCGATGCCGTTACAAAAAAAGGCCTCCCGATGAACGGGAGACCTTGATGTGGATAGTATCCAGAATCGTGGTCGATCAGCGACGACGGCGGACAACAAGGCCAAGCAGGTCAAGTCCACCCATGAGTGCCGAAGCAGGCTCGGGAATCGCCGTGTAGGTGTAGGTGACGACAACCCCACCCGAAATGTTGGAGACGGTGAACGACTGTTGCAGACCACTAACGCCGGTCGCGCTCACAATCTGGTCAGCCGTAACGGTGTCGGTGAAAGTCCCTGCTCCTTGATACAAGCCAATGAATAGATTGTTGATATCGCCTGAGTCAGAAGCACCGACGGGGCCGGGGGTGAATGAAACATAGTCAACGTCACCAGTAGCATTGAAGGTGTTCGTGGGATCACCCGTCGTGCCTTGAACGGACACGCCTGTGAAATTGGCAGGAGCGCAGGACTTTTTTTGCTCTCGACCTATTTTTTTTCGCTAGGCTGGGAGCCAAATAACAGGAAACGGGCGATTTTCCCGGAAATCAAGGGCTTTGGTTTGATAAAACGTTTAATTTGGCGCGGATCAGCCGCCACGGTGGGGAAGCGAATTTGATCCTACGACCTGGAAAATGTTCAAGTCCATGACAAATATTGCTCGCATTGCGGTTACGAATGCGAATTTCAGGTGGAAAAACCGGTCTTTGCCACTGTCTTGTCGTCCTGACACGCTTCTCAGAGCCATCGGCAGCTTATTCTCGCCCGACTCAAGATATATGTGGCGCACGCCTGGACTCTGGCGCTTTACACCGATTTGCGCGTCGTAGCCGCGATTGATCGCTTGCGCTCATGGAGGAACGACGGACCGGTTCTGGTTTTGCATCACTTCACTGCCGCGCATGGCTATAGCCCGGGGCCGATCTCAGGGATTAAGACGCCAGATCGAGTAATTGAGAACGGCGGCAAAAGTCACCCAGACGAGATAAGGCACCAGCAAAAAGCCTGCGACTTTCTTCTCCCGCCAAAACAATGTCACGGATGCGAACAACGACAACCAAAGTGCCACGATCTCGGCGAAGGCCATACCTGGCTCATGAAGACCGAAAAACAGCGGTGTCCACAGCGCATTGAGCAGCAACTGCACAAGAAAAAATCCCAGCGCCTGGCGCTGCAACTTCCATCCACCCTCACACCAGACCAGCCAAGCTGCCACGGCCATCATCACATAGAGCAGGCTCCACACCGGGCCAAACAGCCACGACGGAGGATTCCAGGACGGCTTGACGATGGTGGAGTACCAGCCGTCGGTGGAGACAAATGCCGCGCCGGCCGCCGCAGTGAAACAAAGCGCTAGCCAGCCGACCAAGGCGAATGTCTGACGGATCGGTGAGGGTGATGAAGTGGTTGTAATCATAATCGACGGACTGTTGGATGACTTGCCGGTTCCTGATTGGATACTTTCGGAAAGCGCTTTTGACGACAATGTTTCTTTCATACTGCCCAAATGATAACGTATTGACCGGCATGATTGCGATAGGGTGAAACCCTACTCGTGTGTCGGGCGATTTTCCCCAATGAGGGGTCCGGAAAATCCGTCCGATTTCGCGGCTTGACATCGGCGCATCATCGCGGCTACAAATCGAGCCATGAAAAAAACAATCCGCATCGTGTTCGCCTTGACGACTTTGATCCATGCCGAGCCCGAGGCAGCGATACAAGAACCGGTGAAACCGGAAATCATCGAGGTGGCGAACACCGAGAAGCTGAAGACGTTGTTGGACAAGGAGATCACAGTTTCCGGATCGCCGAATGCAACGTCCAACATTTCAAAGACAGGCCATTTCTTTTACAATTTCGACCACAGTGAAATGATCGTGTTTTGCTTTTCCGCCGGCGCGGCGACTTTTCCCGAAGACAAAAAACCTGCCGCGCTTGTTGGCAAAAAAATTCTCGTTACGGGAAAACTGACCAAGTATAAGGAGAAGCTGCAAATCGCGATCAGAAAACCGGAACAGATCCATATCATTGATGCGGCGACACCACCGGCGGAAGCGACAAAACCAGCGGAAACCAAACCTGCGGAAAGTGATTCGGGCAAGGCTCCGGGTGCGGCAGTGAAGTAGTTTCGCAGGCCGCATCACGCCATGAGCATTCACTCGATGACCGGCTTCGGCCGCGGCACATGCGCCAACGACGTGTTTCAGTCCGCTGTGGAGATATCCTCGGTCAATAGAAAGCAGGTGGAGTTCGCCCTGACGGCATCGCGCGACTTGAATTGCCTGGAACCGCGAATCCGCCAGTCTATTCTGCAACGGGTGTCGCGGGGTCGCATCCAGGTCAATATCAGCGTGGCTGCTGCGACATCAACAACCGACCTGATCGAAGTCGATTTGAGAATGGCCCGCGCCCTCGAAGATGCGTTCACCAAACTTTCGGCAATGCTGGGGCGTGAACTCGTGCCGACAGCCCGCGATTTCACCAGCATGCCGGGAATGTTCCGCGCAGAGGAAACAAGCATCGATCCCGAAGAAGCATGGCTGGTCATTGAACCGGCCATGATTGAAGCAATGAAGCATTTTCTGGATTCGCGCAGCCAGGAGGGATCGGCATTGCTGCACGACGTGCGAACTCGTTTGAAAAATCTTAAGGTCATCCTCGAGGCGGTCACCGCTGCCGCCCCTGGTCGCTCGGCCCGACAGTCGGCAATGTTGCTCAAGCGCCTGGCGGAGTTGAACTGCCCGGTGAATCCCGATGATGATCGCGTGCTGAAAGAAATCGCCCTGTTTGCCGAACGCTGCGATATCAGTGAGGAAATCACCCGCTTGCATTGCCATTTCGAGAAATTTCACGAGTATCTCCGCAGCGGCGATTCACCGGGTCGGGCGCTCGATTTTCTCTGTCAGGAAATACACCGCGAGTTCAACACCATCGGTTCCAAGGCCAACGACTCGGGCATCGCCCAGTCGGTTGTATCCGGCAAAACCGAACTCGAAAAAATCCGCGAGCAGGTGCAGAACATCGAGTAAGGGCCGCGCGTCAGCGTTTCTGCAGCATGCCGCCGAACTGCGCATTGCCTTCACCCGGCTGAGGCCGGTTCCAGGGCATCTTGCTGGCGGACGAAGTGGGAGGCACCGGTTTTCTCTCTTCCTCTTTATCGACGCATGAGGCAAGAAAGGACAGCACTACTGCGGAAAAAACGAGGAGAATTTTGGTTTGCATGGCGTGACTTTACATAAAAAACCCGCACATGGCAAGTGTGCAGGTTGGGAAAGCTTGTAAAAATGACGGGCCGGTCACTGCGTGGCGGGCACAGCCAGAATCACCCGGTCGCCCGTTTGCAGACTGGCTCCTGGTGCGAGGCTGTCGCGATCAATTTCAGCAATCGTCTGGGTTGGTTCGATCGAAGTAGGCGAGATGCGACCGATCAATACGCCATTGCGCTTTACCAGCAGTTTGGTTTGCGGAGTGAAACCGACATTGCTGCCCGCGCCGATCACCACAAATCCCCATTCGCCATCCACGGCCGTGATGACCGCTTCTTTCGCATTGTCGCCAATCTTCTTGTCGCGTTTCGATTTGCGGGATGACAGGTCGGCAATGTTGCTGTTGTTCCTCGCGACATCCTTGGTTGCGCCGTCGACGAGCGTCACCAGCTCCTCCAGCTTCTGGGTTTTCGCTTTTTTATCGTTCTCGATCTCCTCGATTTTCTGAGGAAGGTTTTCCAATGTCACTTCCGAACCAACTTTGCTTTGAAGAATTTCACGGGCTTTTTCAAGTGTCTCCTGGTGGATTTTCATCGTGGCGGTCTGTTCGGCAAGAGTCGCGTCAACCTCCGAGCGCTGGCGCACCAGCACGTTTTCATTGGCCACCAATGCAGCCAACTTGTCGGTCTTTTCCTGCAGATCGGTTTTGGCAGCGGTGAGTCCCTCCTCTTCGTCAAACAACTCCTTTTCGGCGACCTTGATCTGACCATCGAGCTTGGCGACGTCCCTTACCGCCTGTTCATAGATGGCTTTTTGTTCATTGAACTTCACATTGCCCTGTTGGGAGAAAAAGACACCCGCCGCGCAGATGGCAATGATGAGACTGTGGAGAAATGTTTTCATGGATCAGTTGTAAATAAGTATCAGTTTTGAAAAAAATTAGACCTGTCAGGGAATCTCACTTGAACGGATCATCTTCCGCTGGTTTGGGCGTGGCGGCATCGGCGGGCGCAGCAGGAGAAGCGGCATCGGCGGGGTCTGCCGGAGCAACCAAGGCACCACCCGGCGGGGTGACGGGAGCTCCCGTGAGAGGATCAACTTCGGCCGCAGGCGTGGCGGGCGCCGCTTTCGGAGCACCGGCAGGTGCGGTTGCCTCTTTCTTCGGCGGCGGCGGGGGCGGCGGCATGGTGGACCGCACGCTATCACCGACCATCAGCACTGTATCCGCCTTGATCGAATTAGGAACGATCTCCGCTGCGGCGGTGTTGGCTTCCACCGACTTCACCAGCAGTTTGCCGATGACTTCGTTGTCGCGCACGATTTCCAAAGTGGAGCCACCCACCACACCGGCGCGGTTGCCCACCGGCAGGGTAACGAATCCATAGCTGTCGAAAATGGCGCTGATGCGGGTTTTCAGATTGGGACTCGACATACTGGCGTTGCGCCAGCCGTTCTCCCATTCATACCCCTTGATGACCGTTGCCGTGCGATTTTTCTCAGCAATCAAATTGCTCAGCTTCGTGGTGGTGACATCGATATTGGACTCCAGTTCGATCAGATCGTTTTTCAAACGCGTGACCTTGGCGACCAGTTCTTCGAGACTGCCGATTTTCGCCAGCTCGGCATTCAAGGCATCGATCTTCACCTTCTGCTCGTCCGCCAGCGCTTTTTTCGTTTCGATCTCTTTCTTCAGATCCGCGACCTTTTTCTCCTGGGCCTCCACTTCCGATCCCTTGGCGGCGGCAAGACCTTGATACTTCTCTTTCTCCGCCTTGGTGTCGTCGCGCTGTTGCAAAGTGTCTCTCAATTTGGGCTTGCGCTTGTTGTCGCGCAGATCCTCTTCCTTCTGTCGGGTTAGAATTTGAAGTTCATACTTCTCTTTGTTTTTGTATCCCAGAAAGGCGGATGCAACAAGTACCAGAGCTGTTAAGATTCCAAGAGTGGTCTGCATGGGGTATTTTCGCGTTGAGTAATTTAGTGGTCTGACGGGGAGCATAATTTGAATTCGCGCCAGAGCGCAACAGCAAAATAAGAAATTTACAACACGGCTTTACAAAGCATTCACAAAAAGCCATGTAACGCCTGCGATGAAGTCCATCCTGCGAGTTTTCGGTTATATCAAACATTATCCCTTTCATGCCCTTGCACAGCTGGCTTGCGCGATCGGCATGACCCTGGCGACTTTTGTATTCCCGAATGCCACACGCCACGTGATCGATGAGATCATCCCCTTCCCGGCCCGACACGGCGAGTTCGGCTTCTGGGTCGCGATGACCTTTCTTGGTTTTGTGATCAAAGAGGGGCTCAACGGCTTGCGGATCATGGTCAACAACATCTTTGAACAAAAGGTCATTTTCGACATCCGCTCCGACCTTTATGAAAAAATCCAGCGCCTGCCGCTGCGATGGTTCGACACCCGGCGCACCGGCGACGTGATGACGAGGGTGGTGGAGGACGTCACCAACATGGAACGGGTGTTGATCGACGGCATCGAACAAGGCCTGGTGGCGGTGCTGCAGGTGCTCGGTGTCGGCGTGTGTCTGTTTTTGATGAATGCCAAGGTCGCGCTCTGGGCCACGCTGCCGGTGCCGCTGCTGGCCGTGGGAGCATGGATTTATTCCTCCAAGGGAAGGGATCGATACCGCAATCAGCGCGAGGCAGCGTCCGACCTCAACGCATTGCTGCACGACAACATTTCCGGCATTCGCCAGATCAAGGCCTACGCGGCGGAGTCGGAGGAGTTGATTCGCTTCAACCGCTTCTCCGAGGTCCTGCGGCAGACGAACCTGCGGATGATGAAATGGTGGGCGCTCTATTCACCCAGCATGTCGCTGCTGCGGATGACCGGTTACGTTCTGGTGCTGGCTCTGGGCGGAATGGCCGTCATGGACGGATCGCTCACCAAAGGCGAGTTCGTCGGGTTTTTGTTGTTCCTATCGCTGTTCTACGAGCCGATCGACCGTCTGAATTCGCTCAATCAAATGATCCTCTCCGGTCGAGCCGCAGCCGATAGGGTTTTTGAGATCATGGACAGCGAGGACGAAATCAATGCGACATCCGGAAAAGAGCTACCTGCTACCATCCAAGGTCACGTGCGCTTTGAAAATGTAAGTTTTTCCTACCAGGATCAGCCTACCCTTCACGAGGTGAACATCGAGGCCAAACCTGGTCAGGTCGTGGCGCTGGTCGGGCCCACCGGCGCGGGCAAAACCACGGTGCTGTCCTTGCTCGCGAGATTTTACGAAACCACCGGGGGACGCATCACCATGGATGGCATCGACCTGGCGACGCTTTCGAAAGCCTCGCTGCGCGACCGCATGGGCTACGTCACCCAGGAAGCGTTCCTTTTCAATGGCACCGTCAGGGAAAACCTGCTGCTGGCAAAACGCGATGCCAGCGATGCCGAAATGTGGGCGGCCCTGGATGCGTCACACGCTTCCAATTTTGTTAGGGAACTGCCGGAATTGCTGGACACCAATGTCGGCGAACGCGGCGTGAAGCTTTCAGGCGGGGAAAAACAGCGGCTGTCGATCGCCCGCTCGCTGCTGAAAAACGCGCCGATCCTTTTGCTGGATGAAGCGACGGCTTCGGTCGATTCGGAAACCGAGCGTTTGATCCAACAGGCGCTCGATCACTTGATGAAAAACCGCACGTCGTTTGTCATCGCCCACCGGTTGTCGACCATCCAGAACGCGGACAAAATCTACGTTCTCGACGCCGGCCGGGTTGTCGAACAGGGAACCCACCAGCAACTGCTCGACCTCAGCGGCAAATACGCCGAGCTATGCCGGAAATCATTCCTGCCCGAAAAGGGATGAAACGCTTCACCAAGGACCGAACTCCGGGCGAATGCGGCATTTTCATGCGCAAAAGCCTTGTCATCCGTCCGCTCCCCTCATAAAAAATCCGTGCCATGCCAGTTGCAACACCAGCTCAATACCGCGCGATGCTCGATTCCGCCCAGCGAGGCGGCTACGCCTATCCCGCCATCAACGTGACCAGCATCACGACCATCAACGGAGCGCTGCGCGCCTTCGCGGAGGCGAAATCGGACGGCATCATCCAGGTTTCAACCGGCGGTGGCAAGTTCGCCTCTGGCACATCCGTGGGCGACGAGGCTTTTGGCGCGATCGTGCTGGCCGAAGCCGCCCATCGCCTCGCGGAAAAATACAACGTGCTGGTGGCACTCCATACCGATCACTGCCAGCCGAACAAGGTGGATTCCTTCCTGCAATCGCTGATCGAGGAAACCCGCAAACGCCGCGCCGCGGGGCTGAACAATCTGTTTCAATCGCACATGCTCGATGCCTCGGAACTGCCTCTGGCGGACAACCTGGCGCTGTCGGAAAAGCTCCTGAAGGAATGCGCGCCCCTGGAAATCATCCTCGAGGTCGAGGCGGGAGTCGTCGGCGGTGAAGAGGACGGCGTGGATCACGGCGATGCCCCGTCGGAAAAACTCTACACCACTCCTGAAGACATGCTCAGCGTTTACGAGCGCCTCCACGGCATCGGCCGATTTCTTTTCGCTGCGACCTTTGGCAACGTTCACGGTTCCTACAAACCCGGCGCGGTGAAACTCAAACCCACCATCCTGCGCGACGGCCAGGCCGCGGTGACGGCGAAGCACGGTGCCGCAGCGGAAATGGATCTGGTTTTCCACGGTGGCTCCGGTTCCGAACTTTCCGATATCCGCGAAACCCTCGAATACGGTGTGGTGAAGATGAACATCGACACCGATACCCAATACGCGTTCACCCGTCCGATCGTCGCCCACATGTGCCAGAACATCGAGGGCGTGTTGAAAATCGATGGCGAGGTCGGCGACAAGAAACTCTACGACCCCCGCTCTTATCTGAAGAAAGCCGAGATCGGACTCGCCAACAGGCTCAAGCAGGCCTGCGACGATCTGCTTTCCACCGGAAAAAGCATTTGTGGCAAGGTCTGAGCAACAGGGCGTCAACCCGGTTCCCGTGCTTCACCCGATAGATTCATGAGCAAAAACCCGCCATCCCAGGAAAATCCGTTAGCCAACATCCTGATCAACGTCCTGATCCCCGTTTTCGCGCTCAGCGCGATGAGCAAAACCGGCGACAAGATCTGGCACATCGGTGCGACCAATGCGATGATCGTCGCGCTGGTTCCCCCGCTGGCCTACGGCATTTGGTTTTTCATCAAGACCCGGAAGATGAACGTATTCTCCCTGCTGGGACTGGCATCGGTGGTCCTGACAGGAGGTCTGACGGTCTATCTTTGGAACAAGGATGGCACGATCAAACCAAACGCCGCGATCCTGTTCGGCATCAAGGAGGCCTGCATTCCCTTCATTCTGGGAATCGTTGTGCTGTTCTCCCACCGCACCAAAAGCCCGCTGCTCAATGCGTTCATTTACAACGACGGTCTGTTCAATGTCCCGGCGATCGAAACGATCATCGCCGAGAAAGGCCAGCAAAAGGCCTACGCCAAACTGCTGTGGCAGAGCACCCTGCTGTTTGCGACATCGTTCCTGATCAGCACGATTCTCAATCTCTATCTGGCGCTGCATTTCCTCGGCAGCCTCGATCACAAGGCCGCCAATGCCAAGGAAGTTTACAACGAGCAGGTGGGCAAAATCACCGGCTCGGGCTTTTTCATCATCGGTCTGCCCCTGATGGTCTTCCTCGGCTTCACGATCTGGCGCCTGCTCTGCGGTCTGCGCCGCATCACCGGCTTGAACAACGACGGACTGCTGCTGCCGCGCTGAGTTGGTTGCTTTTGTTCCGTCCAAGAGTAGTCTCATCGCGATGCATCTACTGATCTGTGGAAATGGCTACCTGGGCGGTGCGCTGAAAACGCAAGCCGTCAACCGGAATTGGAAAGTGGACACCTGCTCGCTCTCGGGTGACCATGACAATCACGCCTGCGACCTCGGCGACGAAGAATCCGTTAGAAACCTCGCATCCACGGTCGGCAGGCCCGATGCCGTGGTGCATTGCGCCAGCAGCGGCAAAGGCGGAGCCGAGGCGTATCGGCACGTCTATCGCAACGGCATGGCAAACCTCGCGCGTTACTTCCCGGAATCCCTGCTGCTGTTCACGTCCAGCTCGTCGGTCTACAACCAGACCGACGGCTCGATCGTCACCGAGACATCCCCCACCCTGCCCGAGCGCGACACCGGAAGTATTTTGTTAGAGGCGGAGCAGCTGACCCTTGCGGCCGCGGGAATCGTCTGCCGGCTCTCCGGCATTTACGGACCAGGTCGATCGGTGATCCTGCAAAAATTCCTGTCGGGCGAAGCGGTGATCGAGGACGGCGGCGACCGTTTTCTCAATCAAATCCATCGCGACGATGCCGCCGCCGCGATAATCCTGTTGCTGGAGTTGGCGCGGGAAAATGCGCCCCATCCGATCCGCGGGGGGATTTTCAATCTATCGGATTCGCAACCATTGACCCAGCGTGAACTCTATCGGCATCTCGCCGACTCTTTCCAACGCCCCCTGCCACCACAGGGCCCCCGCGACCTGCAACGCAAGCGCGGCTGGACTCACAAGCAGGTGAGCAACCGGAAAATGCGCGAACTCGGCTGGCAGCCGCATTACCCCTGCTACCTGGACGCCCTGGCCGGACTTTGTGCCGTTTTGTGAAGTGACAGCTGAGGCCCGCTTTGTATCATCGAAGGCGGACGAACACTAATTCTTCCCTTTCCCATGAACAATGACTCACCCGATCCAAGCACCGGCCCCGCTCTGCTGCGCGCCTATCGCAGCCTTTCGCCGCAGCAACGCAAGTCGGGACTGGCCGCCTGGCTGGGCTGGTTGTTCGACGGACTGGACATGCACATCTATACCCTCGTGGCGACTCCCTTCGTCGCGGCGCTGCTGCTGCTGCCCGCCACCCACGCGGATGTCGGCTTCAAGAGTTCGATCATCCAGGCGGCATTCCTCGTCGGCTGGGCATTCGGCGGAGCATTGTTCGGTCGCATCGGTGACATCTTCGGCCGCAGCAGGGCGCTGATTCTAACAATTCTCTGCTATTCGGTCTTCACAGGTCTTTCCGCACTCAGCACCGAATGGTGGCACTTGCTGATATTCCGCTTCCTCTCCGCCCTGGGCATCGGTGGCGAATGGGCGGTGGGGGCATCTTTGCTCTCCGAGACCTGGCCAAAGCGCTGGCGGCCGTGGATTGCCGCGATCCTGCAGACGGCAGTGAATCTGGGCATTTTGCTGGCATGCTTTTCCGGATGGATTCTGGAATCGGCCAATCCCCGCTGGATTTTTGTGGTCGGTGTTCTTCCGGCTCTCATCACTCTGTGGATCCGCCGCGCGGTGCCGGAGACCGAGGAATGGACGGCGGCTCGCGACATGGGAAAACCGCCGGGTATTTCCGCCCTGTTCGCTCGAGGGGTGGCATCGATCACCTGGCGCGCGCTGGCCATTTGCGGCGTGGCACTCACCGCACACTGGGCCTTCATGTTCTGGCAGCAAAAGTTCATCCGCAATCACCCGGAAATCATCAACCTGTCCGGCTCCGGAAAAAACCGTGCCGCCGTTCACGCGCTCACCGTTTTGATGCTCGGCTCGATCGCCGGCAATTTCATCGCCGGCGGCCTCGCGAAAAAATTCGGCTACCGACGCAGCATCGCCGCAATGATGGCGCTCTATGGTATCTGCATGGCGCTCACCTTCGCCATGCCGTGGAGTTATCAGCAAACCCTATGCTGGTTTGTCGCTCTCGGCATCTGCTCGGGAGTGTTCGGCTTGTTCACGATGTGCCTGCCACCGGTTTTTCCCACTCTGCTGCGCAGCACCGGTTCCGGCTTCTGTTACAACTTCGGCCGCCTGGCCGCCGCGGGTGGCACGGTGTTTTTCGGCTTGTTCAACAACGTCAGCCAGCCGGGCCTGGCACTGCTCTATGCCAGCACTCTTTTCCTGCCCGCCGCCCTGCTGGCCCTGATCCTGCCCGAGCCGCTTGAGTCATAAATCATCTCAGGAGTCCGATTCAGAGCGCTCGTATCCCAGGTTCATCCCGGTCCTGCATGTGAAGTGAGTGACGGGGGCGGGTGGTGGCATGCAACCGTTGGCGATCGTCAGTCGATCTGCTTCACCCCTTTTGCCTTGTAACTGGTATGACGAAGTCCCGATTCAACTTGCTGCGAGTTGTTGCACTCTTCTCCATGGCTGGCACCTTGCTGTTCACATTGATCAGTCAGGTCAACACGCAATACGAATTTCGCAATCCAATCCTTGAAAAAAAACCACCCCGCCTGCATGCTGCGCCCATGCGCATCCTCACGGGACTTCAGCCATCCGGCAAACTTCACATCGGCAATTTTTTCGGTGCCATGGAACCGGCGATCCGTCTCCAGTCCCAGGGCGATGCTTACTATTTCATCGCCAATTACCACGCCATGACCTCGCTCCACGACGGTCCCGCGCTGTTGGCAAACACCCACGAGCTGGCCGTCGATTTCCTCGCGTGCGGCCTGGACCCCGGCAAGGCGGTGTTCTTCCGCCAAAGCGATGTGCCCGAGGTCAATGAACTCGCCTGGATCCTCTCCACCGTGTGTCCGATGGGTTTGCTCGAGCGATGTCATTCCTTCAAGGACAAAGTGGCAAAAGGCATTGCCGCCAACCACGCCTTGTTCGCCTACCCGGTGCTGATGGCGGCGGACATTCTGCTCTATGACTCGAACCTTGTGCCGGTCGGCAAAGACCAAAAACAGCACCTCGAAGTCACACGCGACCTGGCGGTGAAAATCAACGAAGCCCTCGGCGAAGGAACTCTTACGGTGCCTGACGCGCTGATCCGCGATGATACCGCGGTCGTGCCGGGAATCGACGGCCAGAAGATGAGCAAATCCTATGGCAACACCATTCCCCTGTTTGGCGAGGAAAAACAATTGCGCAAGCTGATGATGAAGATCGTCTCGGACTCGACCCCCGTGGAAGACCCGAAACCCACGGAAAATTCGACGATCCTCGGTCTATACAAACTTTTCGCTTCCGAGGCCGACTATCACACCATGGTCCAAAGTTTTGAACAAGGTGGCGCGGGTTATGGAAGCTACAAAACCCAGCTTTGGGAGTCTTACTGGAATTACTTCGCGCCGATGCGTCAACGGCGCGAGGAAATTCTCGCCGACCCGGGCTATGTCGATGAGGTTCTGAATCAGGGAGCCCTGCGCGCCCGCGAAACCGCAAGCAAGGTGCTCACGCGCATTCGCAAGGCAACGGGCCTGAGCCGCTGAGCATCGCAAAGCCCTGACGGACTCAATGATTCGGTTCGAGATCCATCACCAGGACCTTTTCCCATTTCGGGCTTTGCTCGCTCACGAAAACATTGTGATCAGGGTCCACCTGATAGGCATCATGGGCTGCCACCGACTCAAAGGTCATACTGAGTGCGTAGTCCCAACTGCGATCAATCACCGGGCGTTCCATCACGGCGGCAGGGCGACCCCATACGCCACTCACCAAGCCGGGCAGTGTCAGCAACGACTCGAGTCCCTGTTCAAACGACTCGCGATCCTGCTGATTTTTACACTGCTCCTTCAACCAAAAATAGACATGATGTTCCATGCCCGATTCTTTTCAGGCAGAGATCACGCTGTCCAGAGAAAAACAAATTGAAAACTCAGACGAGTTTGTGCTCCCAGCCCGTGCGATACTCCTTGGTGAGGAACTTGTTCGCTTCTTCACTGTTGGTGAAGCGCATGTTCTTTCCATCGTACATCAGTTTCTCGTTCATCTTGCCCACGCGCAGGGCGATATTGCCCAGCAGGATGGACTCGGTGAAAGGCGCGGCGTAGGTGAAGTTCGAACCCGGTGTGTTCCAGGCCTTCTCTCCCTTGCAGGCACGCTGCCAGTCCATGTACTGGCCGTAATCGTTTTCGCCATCGGGATTGCGGGCCAACATCTGCGGCGGCTTGCCAATCGGATTGCTCTTCATTTCATCGGCGGTCTGCACGATGCGGGCGTTGTTGCCGTAGTCGCCCTCGATGAGCAGATCGTTCTTCGTGCCAAAGTACACATTGCCACTCCTCGACATCACGTGGTCGGCCGGCAGTTTTTCCGGACGGCGCACGCGCTCGGCCGCCAGCACTTCCTTGCCATCCTTGAGCAGTTTGCCTTCATACCAATAAATCACCAGTTCCGGACGGGGTTTGCCGTTAGGCAGGATTCCCGCCGCATACGTCCAGCGGAAGATCGCACCTTTCGGAAACGCCTCCTTGGTGTGGCCGTAAATTTCCAGCACCTCAACGCTCGAAGGCAGGCCGGGGTTGAGCGACCAGAAAATGCTGTCCATCGTGTGGCAGGCCATGTCCGCCAGGGCACCGCCACCGAAATCACACCAGCCGCGCCAGTTGAAATCGTGATAGGTGCGACCTCCCTTGAACGGGCGCATGGGTGCGGGGCCAAGCCAGAGGTCCCAATCCAGGTTCGCCGGAACCGGATCCTCGCCGTCGGGACGCTCCATGCCCTGCGGCCAGATCGGCCGGTTGGTGACGCAATGGATTTCCGTCACATCGCCCAGCATGCCGCTGTTGACGTATTCATAAATCTGCCGGTTGCCGTCGTTCGAGTGACCCTGGTTGCCCATCTGCGTGGCCACCTTGAACTTGTTGACCCCGGCCAGCAGTTGCCGGGCCTCCCAAACCGTATGCACCAGCGGCTTTTGCGTGTAACAATGCTTGCCCGCTTCCATGGCCAGCGCGGTGGGAAGATAGTGGTGGTGGTCGGGAGTCGAAACCATGATCGCATCGATATTCTTCATTTCCTTCTCCAGCAGGACGCGGTAATCCTGATAGAAACGCGATTGCGGCCAATGCTGCGGAACGCTGCCCTGGCGGTCCTTGTCGACATCGCAATGCGCCACCACGATGTCGCCGGCCTGCTTCACCATGTCGATATGCGCCCCGCCCTTGCCAGCGGTGGCGATCAGGGCGACGCGCAGTTTGTCGCCCTTGTTCTGGGCGTGAAGGATGTTCGGAAATCCGAAAGTGCTGGCCGCGGATGCAGCGCCGGTCATTTTCAGGAATGAGCGTCGATTGGTGGTGATTTTCATGAAATGTTGGTTATTGAAATTGCCCGTGATCGGGAACATCAAGACAGCGACTCTCGGGAAGTCAAGACATTTGTGGCCGCGAACGACAACAAGCACAATGACCCCATGACAGCAACGCGACTGCGGATGCCCCGAAATTCATGACGACTGTCCAAGCATGGATGCCGTGGTCAATCTGACATTCCCCTGCCTGACCTCATCCCTGAGTCGCAGGGTCCGCTTCAACTTTCTTGCTGCCTATGATTCCACGCATCGGACACCAGGATCATGGAGTCGCCAGACTCAGTTTAGCGTGCATTTCAATCAGGCAACACAGACGAGTCAGCCGAGTTAAAAATCCTTGAGTCGCATCGCATCCCGTGCAAAAATGTCGGCCTGCCAACTCCCTTGAAACGATCCTTTCGGAAAAAAGTCGATGCTGCCACACCACTATCACAACCACAGCCCCTCATTTCAAGCGGCGCTGGGCGCGTTTCTCACGTCCTCTGCTCTACTCTTGGCATCGGTTTCAGCGCAGACAGGTTCACCCCGGGTTGTCATCCCCACCACCAATCGCTCGACCACTCCTTCACGACCCGTCAATCCCGCCAACAGGATTCTTTATCCGTGGAAACTGAACATCACCTCCACGGTTTTCTGGATTGGCGAGAAGCCTACCCAAAACAACCCCGTTCCCAACGACGAATCATCCTGGGATTGTGACTGGGTGGAAAACTTCGGTGGCCTCGACGACCCGGACCCGCTCAGGCGCATCGCTTCCCACCCGACAGCCGATTTCCGTCCGAAAAATTTCATTCCTAAATTGAATCCGTTTTACATTGCCCTGCCATACAATGACAAGGCGCGCTCCGGTTATCGACCCGAAGCCAGCCAGGTGGTTCCGTGGTTCAACCGCATGGCCAAGGGCGACAACAAATCCACCCTCAAGGGCCGCTGGATCCAAATCTATGTCAACAACCGCTCCTGTTACGCCCAATGGGAGGATGTCGGACCTTTTGTCGTGGACGACTGGCCCTATGTATTTGGCGACAAACGTCCGGTCAACAACAACAACGGTGGAGCGGGACTCGACATCTCCCCGGCGGTGCGCGATTTTCTGGGAATCACCTCCAACCGGCGCGTGCACTGGCGTTTTGTCGAGGACGCCCAGGTGCCCTACGGCCCGTGGAAAAAATACGGCCAACCGGCGAATGTCACCGCAGCAAACAATCCGGACTTGGCCGCACAGCAGCGCTATTTCGAGTATCTCCGCAAGGTGCGCGATGAACAATTCATGCGCAAAACAAAATCGCAACTGGAAAACGGCCAGTAAGCCACACAACAATCACACTATGAACATCAGCGTCTTTGGAATGGGAATCATCGGATCACGATGCGCGGACAACTGGGGAAATGCCGGCCACCGGGTGATCCGGTGGAACCGCACGCCTCGCGACCTGCCGCATGAAGTTGCCGATGCTCTTGAAGCTGCCCGACAGTCCGACATTCTTTCTCTCTATCTGAAGGACGCCGCGGCAGTCCGCTCGGTGGTGGCGGCAATCACCCCGGCACTCGGCGAGAGAAAGATGTTGCTCAATCATTCCACCATTGATCTGGAAACCACACTTTGGCTCGACGCTCATTGTCGGGCCTTGCGATGCCGCTTCGTCGACGCCCCATTCACAGGATCCAAAATCGCCGCAGCTGAAGGCAAGCTTACGTATTATCTGGCCGGAGATGATGATGACGTACAACGTGCGGGAGAGATTCTGCAAGCCACGGCCGGCAATGTGATACCGATGGGAAAAGCAGGCAACGCCACGGTGATCAAACTCGCCACCAATTTGATCGCCGCTTGTCTGGTGGAGGCCCTCGCGGAGGCCCAGGCCATCTCGATCGGTCACGGCATCAGCGCGGAATCATTTGCAAATGCCATCCTCGCGCACGGCACGGCATCGATGCTCACTAGAATGAAACTGCCATCGATGCTGGCGGGAAATTTCGAGACTCATTTTTCGCTCGACAACATGCGCAAGGATTCGGTTTACGCCCTCCAGCTTGCCGAGTCATGCGGCCTCTCGTTGCCCGCCATGGCAGCGGTTTCGCAACGCATGACGGAACTTTGCGCGCAGGACATGGCGGACTTGGATTACACCGCCCTGGCCGCACCTTATCCGCGCGAGGCATAGTGTGCCATGTTGCGCATCATTCACACCGCCGACTGGCATCTGGGCAAAATGTTGGGCGAACTGTCCCGCGAACAGGAACACCAGATGTTCCTGGATTTTTTGTTGTCGACGATCCGCAACGAGCAGGTCGATGTTTTATTGATTGCAGGCGACGTGTTTGATTCCGCCAATCCTCCGCAGTCGGCCGTGGCGCTGTATTACAATTTCCTCTCACGCTTGCACCAGCAATGCAACTGCCAGGTGATCATCACGGCGGGCAACCACGACTCCCCCGCCCATCTGGAGGCCCCGAAGGAGCTGTTGAAGCAACTGCATGTCCATGTTGTCGGACACCTTCCGGAGAACATCAACGACCTGCTCATTCCTTTTCCCTCTGCGGAAGACCCCCGGGTCATCATCGCCGCAGTCCCGTTTTTGCGCGACCGCGATCTGCGCAGCGGCCAGTCGGGTCAGTCAGCAGCCGACATCCAGCAGGCACTGGGCAGAGCCATCGCCGCATGTTATCAATCCGCCGCCGATAACGCCTCGGCCATGGGGAAAAATCGCTCTGTTCTCATCGCCATGGGGCATCTCACCGTCAGCGGAGCTTCAAGCTCCGACAGCGAGAGAGACATTCACATCGGCGGCCTTGGAGCGGTATCCGCCGATTGTTTCCCCCCGTCGTTTGACTATGTCGCGCTGGGACATTTGCATCGACCTCAGCGCTGCGGCAAACACGAGCACATCCGCTACGCAGGTTCACCGCTGCCACTGAGCTTCAGCGAAGCGAATGACAGCAAGGAACTTCGCATGCTGGAAATCGATGCCCTAGGCCGAATCAATCAAAGATGCATCGTCATCCCTTTGCCGCGAATACTGATGCAGGTGAAAACCAACACGACCGATGTGGCCAAGGTGCTTGGCAAACTCGCGGAAAAATTCCACACACTTGATGATGCCATACTCAAGCCGTGGCTGGAGTTGCTCATCGATGACCCGGTACCCGGCGACAACATGGTGGAAAAAATCGCCGAACTGACAAGGGAAGCACCCTTCAGTGTGATTCGCATCCTGAACAGCAGGTCGGCGAACCCAGCGGAAATCGGCATGGAAAACCTCAACGAGGATGGTGCGATCGACACCCTGCTGAACAGTCCCGCGCATCTTTTCCAACTTCGGCTCGATCAGGAGGAAAACCTCTCGCAACAACAGAAAGAAGCCGTCATTCTCACCTTTGGCCATTTGCTGAGCATTCATCAAGCCGAGTGAATCCGGAAGGCGGAAACGGGCCGGATCAAACCTCATCACGCTGTCGGGAAAACACTTGCCTGTTGAAAAGTGTTTGCAAAGAACCGCAAATTTTCCATATTTGCCCGCGTGGAACGCTTTGACATCAGTGGTCGTATCAACACTCCGGCCGGTCTGAGATACGAGGGAATTGACAACAGCAACGGGATGCCCGTCCGGATCATGCGGGTTCCCGAGCCGGGCTCTCCGTTCCTCCTCCATGAGGAAGCGTTCCATGCTTTGAAATCCATACTGCCCTCGCTGCGACATGCCAACATCGCTCCGGTCTTCGTGCTTGAAACCGACGACGATGGCGCCTACTCCGCTTATGCCCGGATGGACGGTGAGACCCTGCTCGACTGGCTGCGCTTGCACGGTGTGCTGACGCTGGCGGATGCCGCGCCACTTGCCTGGGATTGCTTGAAAGCGCTGGAGGCACTGCATGCAGCCGGCATAATGCACGGCGACCTCTGTCCCTCGCGAGTTCTTGTGAATCGCGACGCCACGCTGGCGCTCCATGCGATCCTGATCGAACCCGCAATGGCATTTTTGGTTAGAACGCACGAAGAGAATGCCCCCGGAACACCTCCGCCCGGAAGGGACGTGGTTTTCACTTCGCCCGAGGCGATCAATCGGGAGACCCTGGATGTTCGCAGCGATTTGTATTCCCTGGGCACAACACTATACTACAGTCTAACAGGACAACTGCCGTTCGCGGGCGACAGCCCGTCGGAAATCGCGCTCGCTCATCTTCAGGGCAAGCCGGAACCTATCGAAACGTATCGCGACGACATCGCCGCCGGAATTTCGTCCTGGTTGATGAACCTCATGTCCAGGGATCCGCGAGATCGGCCTTCATCCGCAAGCGTTGCCCTTGCCAATCTGCAGTCGGCACTTGCCGCAGCCGAGGCTCCGCCGGTCATCGCTTCCCCCGAAGTCTTGATACCGCCGATTCCACAGGACAACATCCTTGTCGCCCAACTCGCACCACTTCCCCCGAAACCCAACCCCATTCCCCATCCATCCCCGCAGCATCGTCCCATCCAGCACGGCCACCCCGCAAGACCTACGGTGGGAATCAAAATTTCCCTTTTCTTCATCATTCTCAATTCCGTGCTGGCAATTGGCCTGACCGCACTAGCCATCTGGTATTTCGCTTTCCATCAAAAATCCTCAGCTCCGATGGCGGAGGTTCCGAAAATCTCTGACAATGTGAAAGCACCCGAATACCCGAAGGGCCGCTATGTCAGGATTGAAAATCGGAACAAGCAAATCCTGAATTTTGCCGAATGCCTGGTGCTCTCAGAAGGTGCCAACATTGCCATCAGAGGCAAGTCCACCGCCTCAAGTGAACATCCCGGCGGAGCGGCGAAGAACGGCAACGATGGCAACACCGCCCAATCATTCAGCGAGAACAGCTGCGTCCAGACCAAAGGCAATGAAGACCTCGCATGGTGGGAGGTCGATCTGCTGGAGACACACCCGATTGAACTGATCGAGGTGTGGAACAGGAAAGAAGCCGGCGATTTGGAATCCATGTGGTTGAGCGGGTTTCAAGTCGTCATCCTCGACAGTGCGCGCAAGGAACTCTACCGCAGTCCCCCCACCAAAGCACCGGAGCAATCCGTGAAATTCGATCTCAAGGATGTGAAACTGAGCCCTTGAGCCCCGCTCAGTATTCCGCTTTTTCAACAACAACATCAACCTTCATGATGCAGTGCGCGGTGCCGGTGTAAACGCCCTTGACGGGAGCCACGTCGTCATAATCCCTGCCAACGGCAACTTTCACATAGCGCTCGTCAGCCAGCATGTTGTTGGTCGGATCATAACCGATCCACCCGGCATGCGGCAGGTAAACCTCACACCACGCATGAGAGACCTGGGCACCTATGAGACGATCGAATGAACCATTGTAGAGATAGCCCGAGGCATAACGTGCCGGCAGACCGACCGAGCGACATAGCCCCAACATGACATGGGTGAAATCCTGACATACGCCAGCACGCAGCGCATAGGCCTCCGCCAGCTTGGTGTTCGCCAAGGTTGCCCCTGGGCTGTAACGGAAGTTCTCATGAATCCATTGCATGATAATCATGGCCCGGCCATGCAACGTGTCGACACCATGTGTTAGATCCACCGCGGTCCGCCATATCTCCGCCTGATGGGAAACCAGATGACTGTCCTGCAGATACTGCCACGTCCGTTCGCGGGTCGACGGATCATTCATGTCCCGCGATGTAGCCTCCATGCCGCGGTCGGAAATGAGCAGGGGAAGATTATGCACTTTCAAACGACTGTCGACCTCAAGACGCAGGTGAGGTTTGAACATTTCAAAGTGGTGAGTGATGTTCTGAAACAAATCACTGAAACGCCGCATCCTTGTCGGGGGAAGGATCCGGATGGTGGATGAAATCGTCCGCTGAAAGGGGAAAGTCCGCGGTTCAAGATGCAGGGTGTTGACGCTGTTCGACACCGGCGCAGCATATTCAAACACTGTTCGATGCGTCACCTGAAGTTTTGTTCCCACCATACGCTCGATTTCTTATGGGACTTGAAAAGGAAAAAAGCAAGCGCGGTTGCGAAGATCACACCGCCAGCCTGATTCATTGCTGCTCCTGTTTCTGCTGATGTTTCCAGGCACGAATCGTCGACGCGGTGTGGTTCACCTTCACTGGAGAATCAATCACGTGAGGCATGAGCACGTAGGTTTCAAACATTGCCTCACCAATGTTGTTGAATTGATCCTGCAAATGGTCGAGCGACTCGTGCATGCCTGCGGCAAGAAACTCGTCGACAGAGCCATAATTCAACTCACCCATGACCTTGCCCGCAATCCTCTCCGCCGCATCAGTATAGTCACCGTACCTGCTGCCGGAAATCGAATGCAAACACTGCTCCACCCGTCCCATGCAAGATCGGACGGATCGCGGAAAAGTGCGCGAAAAAACCAGCAAATCGACCACCTTCTTCGGTTCCACCGCACCCGCATTCACTGTCCGATATGCTCCCATCGCTCCGCAGGACCGCACGATGGCGTTCCAATGCATCGCCATCGGAGCCGTGGGAGGGAGAAATGTGGAAATATCCAGAAACCGGGTGGTTTTGTCGGCCCGCTCCAAATGCCTGCCCATGTCCATGAAATCCCATCCCATGCTGCGGTCGATCGTCGAGGCCGCGATACCCTGGAAAGTGAAAACAGAGCGGCGGATGAATCCGTAGTATCGGGGAGGATCATCGCGCAGCATTCTCTCCCCATCCGTGGAGATGACAAAAAGATAAAGGGAGTTCAATTCCTCCCACAATTCATCGGACAACTGATCCCTGACCGTGCGCGCGTTTTCACGGGCCTGAACCAAACAGGACAGGATGCTGTTGGGATTGCGCCGGTCGTCGGTCAGAAACCTGATCACATCCGCGCTGTTGCCACTGCCGTAAAGTTCGCTATACAAGGCATCGTCCCCGGCACTCCAAACAATCGGCATCCAGAAATCCCTCAGGCGCTCGCTGTCCAGACGTTCCCAGTCGAGCAACAATTGCTCGTTCACATCGATCAGACGAGCCAGATTGTCCGCGCGCTCCACGTAGCGGACCATCCAGTAAAGGGTGTTGGCAACTCTTGATAACATGGCTTTATTCTAAATGATCCCCATTCAACCGCGCAAAACCCAGGTGTCCTTGCTGCCGCCGCCCTGCGAGGAGTTCACCACCAGCGATCCTTTTGTCAGAGCAACCCTGGTCAGACCGCCAGGCACGATTTTCACCTCCTCGCCGTAAATGATATAGGGCCGGAGATCGACATGGCGGCCCGACATTTCATCGCCTGTCCATGTCGGCGATTGCGACAACGAAACCACTGGCTGGGCGATGTAGTTGCGCGGGTCCTCTATCAGTTTCGCACGGAATTCCTCAATCTGTTTTTTGCTGGCAGCCGGTCCCATCAACATGCCGTAACCACCGGACTCATTCGCCGCCTTGACCACCAGCTCGGGCAAATGATCGAGTATGTAAGTGAGATCATTTTCCTCGGAGGCAAGATAGGTTTCGACATTCGGCAAAATCGGCTCCTGGCCGAGATAGTATTCGATCATCTTCGGGACAAAAGTATACATCACCTTGTCATCCGCAACCCCGGTCCCGACGGCATTCGCCAATGCCACGTTGCCGGCCCGGTAGGCATTCATCAGGCCCGGCACTCCCAACACCGAATCCTTGCGGAACACCACGGGATCAATGAAATCGTCATCAATGCGCCGGTAAATCACGTCGACACGCTGCAGACCTTTGGTCGTGCGCATGAACACAAACTGATCCATGACCACCAGATCACGACCTTCCACAATCGGAATGCCCATCTCCCGGGCCAGGTAGCAATGTTCAAAATACGCACTATTGTGGCAACCGGGAGTCAGCAACACACAAACGGGATTGCCCTCCCGGGCGGGCGAAATGTAGCGCAACATCGCAAGCAACTCTCGCGGATAGGAATCAAGGGGGCGGACGTCGGATGTTTCAAACAGGGACGGAAACGCGCGCTTCAAGGCATTGCGATTTTCCAACAAGTAGGATGCACCGGAAGGACAGCGGCCGTTGTCCTCCAGCACGTAAAATTGACCGTCACCACCACGAACGAGGTCGGACCCGCAGATGTGGATGTAAATGTCCTTGGGCACATCCATTCCCAGGAATTCAGGTCGGTAGTTTTTCGCCTCTTCCACATATCGACGGGGAATCGTCCCGTCATTCAGGATGTGCTGGTCATGATAGATGTCGTGCAAAAACAAATTGAGAGCGGTGATCCTCTGAATCAACCCCGCCTCCAGATGCTCCCATTCGGCTGCGGTCAGCACCCGCGGCACGGGGTCGAAGGGAAAAATCCGCTCGGTCCCTTTTTCATCATGATAGACATTGAAGGTGATCCCCTGACGAAGAAAGTACATGTCACTGGATGCCTTTCTTTCCTCGAAATCCTTCTGCGACAAGCCCTGAAATGCCCGCAACAGCGAACTGCAGCACGGACGAACGCTGCCATCGGACTCGAACATTTCATCGAATCCGGCCCAGGGTGTGTATCCATCAAATAACTTGCTCACGGGTTTTCGATTCTACGATAGCAGGTAGCTTGCCAAGTGGGGAAAAAAGATTCGGCTGCGAGGTTCTTCCGTCCAAGGAACCATCACTCCCAGTTGGTGCACATCGGGTTTCGTTACCAGCTCCTTTTTTCAGTCAAAACGCCGGTGCGAAAACCTTCACCCGATGAAACTGTCCGGTTCACGCCAGTGCGAAAATTTGCACTGTCTGCGGCGGGAGGGCCATTGCATTTGCAAAATCACAGTTCCGCTATACCCAGCAGCTCCGGCAGCGCGGTGCGGGGACGCATGGTGAGGATTTCCGGTTCACCCTCGGTGACCAGGATCGTATGCTCGAAATGCGCCGATGGCATGCCGTCCTCTGTGACCACCGTCCAACCATCGGCAAGGATTTTGACGTGGCCGACACCGGAATTGACCATCGGTTCGATGGCCAATGTCATCCCCGGTTCGAGAATCGGCGTTTTTCCCTGCGGGCGGTAGTTGGGAATCTGCGGCTCCTCATGCAGATCGCGCCCGACACCGTGACCGACAAATTCCCTGACAACAGCATAACCGCGGGGTCTAACATATTCCTCCACGGCACCGCAAACATCCGCCAACCGCTTGCCCGCCCGGGCGTGGGAAATCGCTTCATAAAGGGATTGTTCCGTGGCGGCCAGCAGGCGCTTGACCTCGGGACTCACCTCCCCCACCGCAACGGTGGTGGCATTGTCACCGATCCAGCCTGCCTTCACCACGCCCACGTCGAGGCTGACAATGTCTCCTGGCTGGACGATCCGCGGTCCACCAATCCCGTGCACCACCTCCTCATTCAGGGAAATGCAAGTGTGCGCCGGAAACCCGCGGTAGCCAAGAAAAGCACTGCAACAACCGTGCTCTTTCATCAACCCCGCCGCGAACTGATCGATCTGCGCCGTGGTTCTCCCTGGCATGATGAAAGCCGCCACTTCCTGCAAGATGATCGACGCCGTCCGACAAGCATCACGCATCAACTCCAGCTCGCGTCCTTTTTTCAGGCGGATTTTATTGCGTTTGGCCATCGGGAAAAAAGGTGAAAAAACAGAAGCTGCACCATCCAGCGCAGCTTCGTGGGGAACATCTTGAAATCGAACTTTACTTTTGCGTGATCCAAACCGCCGCACCGACAACCGTTAGAATGGCGATCACCACCCATAGGAAAATGAGCACGGTGCTCGAAGCCGAGCCTCCGGTTTGCTGAAGACGGTCATAGCGTCCTTTGAGTTTGCCCTTGCGGAGGAATCCATCGTAGTGCCGCTGCAAAAGATGGGTTTCCACCTGGCGCATCACATCGAGAACCACTCCGACCAGAATCAACAAACTGGTTCCTCCGAAAAATTGCAGAATCGGCGAGTTTCGTTCAATCTTCATCAACATGCCGACTGCGGACGGTAGCACGAAAATGAAGGTCAGGAAGATCGCTCCGGCGAAGGTGAGCCGGGTCATCGTGAAATCGAGGAATTCACCCGTCGGCTTGCCAGGTCGCACGCCGGGGATGTATCCGCCATTGCGTTTCAGGTCTTCGGCAATTTGCGAAGGCTGGAACATGGTGGCCACCCAAAAGTAGGAAAAGAAGAAAATTCCGATCGCACCGAGGGTATAGTACAACCATCCCTGGCCTAGCGCGTTCTGCAGTTTGACCGACCACGAGGCCTTGCTGCCAACCAATTGGAGCAGAATTCCGGGAAGAGTGATTACGGCGGACACGAAAATAATCGGCATCACCCCGGAGTAGTTGACCTTGAGCGGCAAATACTGGGTCTGGCCGCCGAACTGCTTCTTGCCCACCACCCGTTTCGCATACTGCACCATGATTTTCCGCTGCGCCTGGGTAATCGAGATCACTGCCGCGATCACAAAAACCAGAAATGCGATCAGGAACACCAGTTTCAGGGCGATGAACGGGTTGTTCTCGACATTGGTGGTGAACATTTTCCATGCCAGCACCAGCGCGCCGGGAAGGGCGGAAATGATGTTCACCATGATGATGATCGATGTCCCGTTGCCAATGCCGCGCTCGGTCATCTGGTCGCCGATCCACATCAGCAACATGGTGCCGGAAACAATGGTCAACATCGTGATCGCATGCCACGCGAAACTCGGGTCGGGCACCAGGTGCCTGCCGTTCATGACGCGTTCGATGCCGCTCATCAAGCCCTTCAATTGCTCGGGGTGGGTAAGCGTGGCGGTAAGAAAATACCCCTGCACCAGCGCGATGATCAACGCGAGATATCGCGTCCACTGCGTGATTTTCTGCCGTCCGCCTTCTTCGCGGGAAAGCTTCGAGAGTTTCGGCACCACCGCCGTCATCAACTGCACCATGATCGACGCGGAAATGTAGGGCATGATCCCCAGTGCGAAAATGCCCGCCTGCTGAAGGGCGCCGCCCGAGAACACGGTGAGCATCGCCGTCAACGGATTGCCCGTGCCGCCGTCTCCCTTGGCCATCGACTTCGTCCATTCATCAATCAAGGCAGCATCCACGCCCGGAAGGGTGATGTGGACCCCGAGACGCACGATGATGATCATCGCCAGAGTGAAAAGGATGCGATCGCGCAGTTCGGGAACGCGCCAGGTGTTAGCAAATGCAGATATCATAGAGTGGTGTAAAGTAGCGTGCCGTGACACTGTAAACAGAGCGAGGAAGCGCGCAAGCACTTCCCCGCAGGAATGGAAAAATTATTCCGGTTTCGGGGAAGACTGCATTCAGGCGGGCTGAATGGTTCCGCCAGCCTTCTCGATCTTCTCGCGCGCGGATGCGCTGACGTGTTCGACTTGGATCGTCAGGCTCTTGGTGATCTCACCGTTGCCGAGGATTTTCACTCGGTCGTAGCGACCATTGACCAGACCAGCGGCGCGGAGGATTTCCTCGTTGACGACGGCACCGCTCTCGAAGTTCTCCTCCAAAGTGGCGACGTTGACACCGAATACCTTCGTTTTGTAGTCGTAGTTGTTGAAACCGCGCTTGGGCAACCGGCGGTGCAGAGGCATCTGACCGCCTTCGAAGCCGACGCGGACGGTGCCGCCCGAACGGGCTTTCTGGCCTTTGTTGCCCTTGCCGGACGTTTTGCCGTGGCCCGAACTTTCGCCGCAACCGAGACGTTTGACGCGGTGTTTGGAGCCGGGATTGGGAGATAGAGTATGAAGTTTCATTGATGCTGGAAAATAAAATTGTTAGACCGATTTCTCACGGACTTTTTTCCCCCGTGAGCTGAGAATGTTCTCCCGGGTGCGCAACGACGAGAGCGCCTTGATGGTGGCTTTCACGACGTTGGCGTGGTTGGAGGATCCCATTGACTTGGCGAGAATGTCCTTGACGCCGGCTGCCTCGCAGACCGCGCGGACACCACCACCGGCGATGATTCCGGTTCCGGGCGATGCCGGTTTGAGAAGGACCTTGCCACCGCCGAATTCCGCATACGTTTCATGCGGCAGGGTTCCATTGACAATGCAGACCAGGGTAAGGTTCTTGCGGGCCGCCTGGCCGCCTTTTTTGATCGCATCGGAAACCTCCTTGGCCTTGCCAAAACCGAGACCGACTTTGCCCTCCTTGTCGCCACAGACGACAAGAGCTGAGAAACTGAAGCGACGTCCACCTTTCACCACCTTGGCGCAACGATTGATGAACACCACTTTCTCGGAAATGCCGTCGTCAATATCGGGACGGCGGTCGTCACGGCGCGGGCCGCGATTGTTGCCGCCGCCCTGGCCACCGCGGTTGAATCCGCCGGGACCACCCGGGCCGCCGCGGCGCTGATCAAAACCTGAGGAACCTGCCACCGGACCGAGGGCATTGTCAGCAGGGGTTTCTGGAACTTGTGTAACGGGAATGTCGGAATCTGTAACCATGATAATTGTTGTTAGAATTGAAGACCGGCTTCCCGGGCGGCGTCGGCAAGCGCTTTCACCTTGCCATGATAAAAGTGACCACCGCGGTCAAAGACCACGTTGCTGATATTGGCGGCCTTGGCGCGCTCGGCGATCAGCGCCCCGATGCTGCGGGCGCATTCGATGTTTGCCTGCGATTTTTCGAGCGTCTTGTCGAGCGTCGAAGCCGAACAAAGCGTGCGACCGACAACGTCGTCGACGATCTGCACATAGACATGCTGGTTGGAGAAATGCACGGCGAGGCGCGGACGGGCGGCCGTGCCCGTCACCTTGCGGCGGATGCGTTTGTGAACGCGCTGCCTGATTTCCTTGCGATTGATCATGCTCATGAAGTTGTGTTTCTTGTTGGTTCAGTGTGGGTGGCGGCTGGTTATTTGCCGACGGACTTGCCTTCCTTGCGGCGCACATGTTCGCCGACATAGCGAACGCCTTTTCCTTTGTAGGGCTCCGGTGGATGGAAGCCGCGGACTTCGGCTGCGAACTGGCCGACCATCTGTTTGTCGATGCCTTCCACTTTGATCTTGGTGTTGTCCGTGACCGTGACGGTCAGGCCTTCGGGGATTGGATGCAGCAGTGGATGGGAGCGACCGAGGGATAGATCGAGGTCCTTGCCTTTCACTGCGGCGCGGAAACCGACGCCCTGGATTTCAAGGTCTTTGACAAAACCCTTGGAAACGCCATTGATCATGTTGTTGACAATCGCCCGGGCGGTGCCGTGAAGCGCCCGCGTCTGGCGGGTTTCCGAGGTCCGGGTGACCGTCAATTTTTCCTTTTCATTGCTGAGCTCGATTCCGGTGGGAAGAGTGAAGGCAAGCTTGCCTTTGGGCCCTTCGACGGTGACGACGCCGCCGTCGTTCTTGACGGTGACTTTCGCCGGTAAGCTGATTGGTTTAACTCCTACGCGTGACATGGTGTTGGTTGGTTAAATGGTTGTTGGTTTACCAGACAATGGCGAGCAGTTCGCCGCCGAGTTTCTCCCGTTTGGCGCGGGCGCCGGTCATCACACCTTTGGATGTCGAAAGAATCGAAATCCCCAAGCCGGACATGACGCGTGGGATTTCATCGGTGCCGACGTAATTGCGTCGACCGGGAGTCGAGACGCGCTTCAGGCCGGTGAGAACCGGGCGGCCATCGACAAACTTGCCTTTAACCTTCAGGGTGGGATGACCGTCGGTGGTCAGAACCTCGTAGTTCCAGACATAACCCTCCTCCTGGAGGATTTTGGCGATGTCGGCTTTGATCCGCGAATAGGGCGCGGTGAAAACTTCGTTGCCGGCACGCGAGGCGTTGCTGAAACGGGTGAGGAAGTCGGAAATGGGATCGGTAAGAACGGCCATAATGAGAGTCGTGTTGGTAGTTGGATTCAGGCTGCGCTGGTTTCGGTTTCTTGCTCTTTCTTGTTCTCACGGAACGGCATCCCAAGGGCGCGCAGCAATTCGCGGCCTTCGTTGTCAGTGGCGGCCGATGTCACGAAAATCAGGTCGAAGCCGATGGTGCGCTTGATTTGATCGATTTCAATTTCAGGGAAAATCGACTGGTCAGGCACGCCCATGGCGTAATTGCCATGCCCGTCGAATGACTTGAACGGAACGCCCCGGAAGTCGCGGATGTTCGGCGCGGTGACATTGATGAAACGATCAAAAAACTCCCACATGCGGTTGCCGCGCAGGGTCACGCGGGCACCCAATGGTTCGTCGGCGCGCAACTTGAAGTTGGCGACGGCTTTGCGGGAGAATGAAATCGAAGGCTTCTGGCCGGTGATCTTGGCAATTTCGTTGGCGGCGTCCTCGACAGCAAGTTTGCGGTCGGGAGCTTTGCCCATGCAGGACGTCACCACGATTTTTTCGAGGCGCGGCACGGCATTCGGGTTGGTGTAACCCAGTTTTTCCTTGAGTGCCGGGACGGCTTTCTCGCGATAGTATTGTAACAGTCTTGGTGTGCTCATATTTTTGTTTTCAGCGGGTCAGCGCATTTTGTGATGCTTGCGCTTAAGCGCGGGCGGAAAATCCAGTCGTTCCGGAGAACGACCGGGAATTCAGCCCAGTTTCTTGACATTGGAAATGTGAATCGGTGCGTCGATCGAAAGAAGCCCGCCGTCGGGATTGGCTTCGCTTTTTCGGGTGGCCTTGGTAACGGTGCGGGTCTCGCCGACAATGACCGTGCCTTTTTTCGCGTCCACCGACAGGACGGTGCCGCGCTTGCCCTTGATGGCAACTCCGCCGGTCGTAATCTCGACCTGGTCGCCCTTTTTGACATGTGTTTTGATTTTGCTCATGATGGATGGTGGTTGATGCAGATCAGACAACTTCAGGGGCGAGGGAGACGATTTTCATGAACGACTTCTCGCGAAGCTCACGGGCCACAGGGCCGAAGATGCGGGTGCCGCGAGGATTGTTGTCCTTGTCGATGATCACGATCGCATTGGTATCGAAGCGCAAAACCGAACCATCGGCACGGCGGATCGGTGCGCTGGTGCGGACGACCACGGCTTTGACAACCGAACCTTTTTTCACCGCTGCGGTGGGGATCGAGTCGCGAATGTGGGCGGTGATCACGTCGCCGACGTGGGCAAAGCGGGTGCGTTTGCCAATGACGCCGATCATCTTGGCGCTTTTGGCGCCCGTGTTATCGGCTACGACTACGGTGGATTCCATCTGGAGCATGATTCAATAAAATGTGTGTGTTTTGCCTGCGCGGCGGAGTTGCTATTAGTGAGTGAGGATCGAGTCAAGCGCCCATCGCTTTAATTTCGATGTCGGGCGGGATTCCACGATGCGAACCTTGTCGCCGACCTTGGCTTCGCCTTTTTCGTCATGCACATAGAATTTCTTGGTCTGCTTGACGATCTTGTTGAAGCGCGGATGCGGCACGCGGGCGACGTATTCGACAACGATGGTTTTGTCCATCTTGTCGGAGACGACGAGGCCCACGCGTGTTTTGCGGCTGGAAGAACTTTGATTGGTGGCGGTTTCGCTCATAGGAAATAGTTGGTCGATGATGAAGAAATATTATGCCTTGGCCTTGCGCTCATTGAGGATCGTTGCCAGCCGGGCGTTTTCGCGGCGGATGGCACGAACACGAGCGGGGTTTTCCAACGCGCCGGTTGCTTTTTGGAGTTTGAGGTTGATGCCCTCGATTTTCAGGTCGCGGGTGCGACGCTTGATTTCGTCGGCGGACAGTTCGCGGAGGTCTTTCGCTTTGGAGTTGGCCATAATAAGTAAAAAGTTGAATGATTATGCGTGAGGATTGCGGACGACAAAACGTGTGGGCAGACCCAGTTTGTAGGAGGCGAGGCGCATGGCTTCGCGGGCCTGGGACTCGGGAACGCCGGCGATTTCAAAAAGCATGTTGCCGGGGCGGATCACGGCGACCCAACCCTCGACCGGACCCTTGCCTTTACCCATCCGGGTTTCGGGAGGACGCGAAGTGATCGACTTGTGCGGGAAAATCCGGATCCAGACCTTGCCCTTCCGTTTCATGAAACGGTTGATCGCGATACGGCAGGCTTCGATCTGGCGGTTGGTCATCCAGCCGCGGTCAAGGGCCTGGAGACCGAAGTCGCCAAAGGCTACGGTGGTTCCCGAAGTGGCATTTCCGGCGCGGGAGCCGCGGAAAGACTTGCGGAACTTGGTTCGTTTGGGCATCAAAGGCATAATAGTGTCCTCCTGGGAATAATGTTGGCGTTAAATGTGGTGAAATCGGACGGGCGCGAACTCAGCGACGTTCGCCGCCGCGGTTGTTGTTATTGTTGTCGCGGCGATCGCCACCGCGGTTGTTGTTGTCGCGGCGTTCACGACGTTCGCGCGGCGGACCACCGGCACCGGGACGATTGTCCTCCTCCTTGCGGTTGATCCAGCATTTGACGCCGATGATGCCATAAAGTGTGCGCGCCTCGGCAAAGCCGTATTCAATCGGCACGCGCAGCGTTTGCAAAGGCACCTTGCCTTCGCGATACCACTCGGCACGTGCGATGTCGGCACCACCGAGTCGACCGGCGCAGCGGACGCGGATGCCTTCGGCACCGAATTCCATGGCGGTTTGCAGGCAGCGCTTCATCGCACGACGGAAGGAAACCCGGCGCTCGAGCTGTTGGGCGATGTTTTCCGCGACAAGTTGCGGTTCCAATTCGGGCTTGCGGATTTCGAGAATGTCGATCTTGACCTGGGCGTTGCCGCAGATTTTGGAGATCTCATTGGTCATTCTCTCGATCTCGCTGCCCTTGCGGCCGATGATCAACCCGGGACGCGCCGAGTGCAGGGTGACGCGGACGGAATTCCACGCGCGCTCGATGACCACTTTGGCGATGGCGGCAAACTGCAGGTTCTTTTTCACGTATTCGCGCACCGCAAGGTCCTCGTGAAGTTTGTTGGCATAATCCTTGCCAGTGGCAAACCACTTGGAGCGCCAGTCCTTATTGACGGCGAGGCGGAAGGCGATCGGGTTGACTTTTTGTCCCATGGTAGAATTGGTTGAATGTTATGGTGAGCTTATTTGGCAGCTTTTTCAGCTTTGGCGGATTTGCCTTTCTTGGCGGGCGTTTCCTCATCGGTGAGGGTGATGAAAATGTGGCTGGTCGGACGGCGGATCGCACCCGCGGAGCCTTTGGCGCGGGGCTTGAAGCGCTTCAACGCGGGACCGATTCCGATCACCGCTTCCTTGATCGTCAGCGTTTCGGCATCCATCTTGAAATTGTGATGAGCGTCGGCCATCGCCGTTTTCAGCGTTTTGCCGATCAACTGGGCTGCTTTTTTCGGAGTGAAATTAAGAATATCCATGGCGCTGCCAGCCGGCATGCCTTGAATTTCGCGGGCGACGTCGCGCGCCTTTTTGGGCGAGAGACGAACGTATTTTGATGTGCTTTTGACTTCCATGGTCGTGGGATCTGGTTGTGCCGGAGGCTTATCGTGGTTGTGTGTCGAGAATGATGGTGTCGCCGAGGCGGACGGTTTCGTTAGGTGGGTCGAGCTGTTCGACAAAGGCACCGGCGACATTCTTGCGAACATCGGCGATGATGGCTTTGCCGAAGGGGCGGTCGCCGCGCTGGATGGTGTAAACCATGCCAATGCGGCATTCTTGATTCTGGCCGACATTGACGACCAGCAGACCGCTTTCAGAGTCCAGGCTG
>Ga0209400_1000332_pt1 | contig 40965 bp, 34 predicted proteins | sample M_130807_EF_Meta_FD_187313 | JGI IMG/M metagenome (GOLD analysis project Ga0209400, IMG submission 187313) | Freshwater microbial communities from Lake Montjoie, Canada to study carbon cycling - M_130807_EF_MetaG (SPAdes) (version 2) | ecosystem: Environmental > Aquatic > Freshwater > Lake... | reverse complement strand
ACCAGTGCCCGAACCAGTGCCCGAACCAGTGCCCGAACCAGTGCCCGAACCAGTGCCCGAACCGGTGCCCGAACCGGTGCCCGAACCGGTGCCCGAACCGGTGCCCGAACCGGTGCCCGAACCGGTGCCCGAACCAGTGCCCGAGCCGGTGCCCGAGCCGCTGTCCGGTGGAACATAACCCGAACCGGCGGGATCAATCGGATAGGAGACCTGTTCGCTCACCCCTGAGTTTGGATAATTTGCCACCACCCACCAAACCAAATTCTGGATACGGGTTGCGACTGAGGAAGGAACAATGTATGGCTGACTTGTCGCATCGGAACTCAACGCGTTGGGAGGAAGTCCAACGGGACTTTTTTTGTAGATCGTCGCATAGTGAGTCAGCGCACTGATATACCCTCCGAGCGCGCTGGGATGTCGCTCATCCATGTAGAAAGAACCCCTGTTGTATCCAGCAAGAGCTCCGCTTCCACATGAGTCCACAACGGCCCTCAACGCCTGACCAACGGGAATGATCAACGCAGGCTTGGAACCAACTTGGCTTATTGTGCTGCGCACCTGCTCAAACGTTGCATTGATCGTTGCCTGCTCGGTAATTGGCAGCGTCTGCCATGGCCAGTAAGCATATAAATAAACCTGCACTCCGGATGCATCGGCCAATTGGTAAAATCTCTTTGAATACTCGTAGAATTCCGAAATCATGTAATTTTGCCATTCCTGGCTGTAGGGCTGCAGGATGAGCACATCCCATGTGCCAGTAGACAACTCGTCCCGCGACCTCGTTCCAAGCGCCGGTGGATAACCGCCACGGGTTCCCGTGTCCCAATGGTAATGCAGAGACTGCCCGTCTGTCAGTTGTATCCCAGGCAGGGACGGTCGGGCCTCACCAACACTCAAATTCGACAATTGCTGAGGAATATTGGTCCAGCGGGTGAAGCTGTTGCCGATGTGGAAGCAGGAAAGGCTGTTTGCAGCGCGCACAGGCCCGTACCATGGTGAATAGAAGCGTTGTCCCGTCGTGCGACCTGTCGCGGCACCAGGAATCACGCCGCACCGGTAATAGCAACCAAGGTCCCCGCTGGTCAGTTGATAGGAGGGCGTCCCCGCTCCATTTGGCGAGATGTCAACACCCGAGGCACCAACCTGAGTTGCGCGCTGCCAAAAAAATTTCGATCCGCTTTGGGCATCACCTTCCGTATCCATGAAAGTAAAACGACTTTGAACAAGCGATCCAACCCGCGGAGCCCCCAAGGCGACGACATCCACCGCCGACGGAGGGAAATTCACCGCCGTCATGACTTCAAACCGAAGAGCGCCAAGATAGCCATATAAATTGGAATTGCGCCTGACCTGGATCGCAATGGTTCCATTCGCAGCAGGCGTGATGTTTTCGACCACCACTGCCTGACTTCGATTCGCATTGGGCTGAGGGGAAACTCCCAAGCCCACGCCGCTTGTGGTCAGCAAGCGGGTGCCGGTAGCCAAACCTATCACATCATAGCGGGTCGTGCGTGAATCCTCAATATCGCGGGAGCCAAAAAGGGTCAACCGGAAGCTCCCGTCCGGGGGCAGGTTGCCCAACGTCACGGTCAGGACATCGTTGCCGGCTACGAAAAATGAGTCGGCTGTGGCGTTGGGCACTGCCAGTGCTCCGAGTTCGGCTTGCGACGGTACCGTAGTGCCGTTCGCATTAACACCTGAGTAACCGGAAACTACCAAAGAAATTCCGGAAGCGATGCCGTTTTCTGTCACCAGACTTGGCTGAACCGACGCCACATTGCTCTCGGTGACGTTATTCCAATTTCTGCCACTTGGATCCGGACTCGGGCTCTGGGCTCCTCCCCCACCAAAATCCACCAAAACAGCGGCAGTCTGAGCCTGATTCGGCAATTGCGACAGAAAAAGCAGGAAAAAAGTGGCGAAAAGTTTGGGGGACATATTTGGTTAAGGTGACAATCGTGAATTGAAAAATGGAACAATCACTTTGTGATGTCATAATAGACCGTGATTAGCCGGGGATTACAAGATTTTTTTAAGCCTGGAGAGCTATACCAATCGTTGGCGAAACGCGTGGCGCAGGAATTCCGCAACCAGCGAGCAGGCGACAATGCAACCGAGGCAAGCAGCCGGAATCGCCAACGGCTGAAAACGATCTCTGAAGACGAACTGGGCCGCCTTGACAAAACCTCCGATCACGAAACCATGAAGGCAATAGATCCCTAGGGAATTCCTGGCGAGAAAGCGTATCACAGCACCGGGTTGGCGGCGAATGCCAAGGCCAAGGATCACAGTCGCAAGCGAAGCGAACTGGATGGAAAATCGGGCATGCTTCGGAATCCATTTGCGTCCTTCATCCAGCATTTCACGCGGCGCGGCGAAGCGCCATTCGATCAACCCGGCTATCATGCTCGCAGCAAGAAGCAGTAATATCCAGCGCCAACGGGCCTTCGGGTCATTTACGAACTGTGGCAGGTGCCTCGACAACCAAACCGCAAAACACGGAATCAGCACGAAGCAGCTTGGAAGCCAATAAAAGGACGACTTAGTCCATCGGCAGTCCGTAGTGACATACCACTCGGTAATCAAAAGCATGAGCGCGCAAATTCCAAAAACAACAGCCTGCCATTTGCGCGAAATGACCGCGATCAACGATGTCTGCATCGTCATCACGATCAGAACGGCAATGAAGTAGAACAACCAGCCGCCACCTCGAAGAAAGAACGTGAGCAGGCCGAGGATACTCAAGTCGATGGCTGGTTTCGTGTAGTACACCCAAGTGCCGACCCAGAAAATGTAAAGATAGGCGAGCTTCTGAAGCCTTGCCACAGTTCGTGCCGGGGTGACGGGCTTTATGCAGAAAAGCAGACAGGAAATGAGAACAAAGGTCGGGACCGCAATCGACTGAACGTTGAAATAGAAAAAGTCCCAAATGTTCGGCCCCTGCCCGATTTGCCTTTCAAGATTGGCCGCCCAAGTAACCACCAGATTCGCATGTCCGGTGATGACAGAAACCATGAAGCCAACCCGGAGGTAATAGAAGCCGGGCAATTTTTGCTTCATTGGTTCGACTTGCTCTCCAGGTTCATTTGGGGAACCCGGCTGAAGATGAATGGTGGTCAACGGCAACTTCTGGTCAATCTTGGCTGGAAAATGCATTTGAAAAAATTCTAAAATGAAATCAAACGAGGCGCGATTTGAAAATTTTCCTCAGCAATTCGGCCAACAAGCCGATTACGAAGAGAACCACAACAAGCGTGACAACGGATGCGATTGCAGGATTCTGCGCGATGCGGTTAACCGGCGAATAGAGTCCCCTGAGAACGAAGACATGCAGGCAGAAAATGCCGAGTGAGTTTCGAGAAAGAAAGCGTATGACTCGCGGAGAAGACTTCAGTTTCATCGCCACCAGCACGAATGCCACGACCAGAAGCAGCGGGGAAACACGCAGATATTCAGGAAGGAACGGGCGCATGGGAACCTGACCCGCAGGACCGGCAAGACTCCATTCCCAAACGGCGGCCCCTGCCGACGCGAGGACGCACCCCGTGACCACAAGTAAGAAATGACGCGAAGTCCTGCAAATCTGTTCGTAGTGCCGGGCGTGGAGTCCTGCCGCAAACGGAATCGGAAGGATACTGATCGGCCACCAGTATGTCGGAACGCGCATCCACATGTGTCCATTGCGTGCCATCCACCAGAAGCAGCCTGCTATGGTCAACAGCGATACCACTAGGCCAACCCCAAGCCAGCGGTCGGACCATTTGCGGATCAAGAAGCGCTGCAGGTGGATCAGGATCAGAAGAGTGAAAAAATAAAACGCCCATCCACCGCCCTGAAGAATGAAGCATACCACACCAACGATTGAGGGCTCGGGCCTTACACGCGTCAACATGATCCAGGCTGAGACCCAGAAGACATACAAAAAAAACAGCCCGGAAAAAAGACTCAGGACTGCCTTCGAGTCAGGCTTCTTCAAAAACTGCAGGAAAACCGCGATGAAAAGAAAACCCGGAACCGCAGTGCAGAAAATCTGGCTGTAAACGAGGTCAGCAATCGTGATCCCAACCGTTTGGCCGGAGAGTTGCTGCGCCAGGTTGAGGTGCATGCACACAATGAAGGCGATGAACATGGCCCTCAGCCAGTCAATGCCTGGATACCAGTTCGGACCGGTCGCTGGCGCGGATTCCTGTTGAGCGGACATGAGAAGTGGCCTATCGCTTCCGATAGACTTCAAATAATGTCGGTTGACTTTTTGTATAAACCGTCTGCAGGGTCAAATCCGGCAAACGTTCCCAAGCATCGCTGTCATCCATCGGCCGAATCACCTGGTGACGGAGGGCGGTCGAAGTCACAAAATTAAAGATTCCGCCATAGTCCTGGAGAGCATCCCAGACGAGGAGATCACCCGGCAATGTTTCCGCCAAGATCATGCGTTCATAGTCAGCCCGCTGGGCGTTGGACATCAGATTCGGAAAGGTGGAGAAACGGTAACTGGTAGCAGAGTCAGGCACTGAAGCCGCAGCTTCCCACATCGCCACCGGGATGAGCACACGTCTAGCCTTGGGAAGCGACTTCAGCCCAGCCGTCAATTCATCGCGAAAGCCGACCCCGCGATGTTTCAACAAGCTCACAACTTGTTTGATCGGCAAAGCCAGAAAGACACACCAGGCGAATCCCAGCGGGACAAGGAAGCTGATCCCGGACAACCGAGGAGAAACAGTCCGGATCGCGGAAGCAAAAAGCCAGGCCGCGAGAGGGAGAATCGCCACCAAGTGCAGGCTGTTCGGATTCTTTGCCAAAATATTGAATCCGAGCGCGACAAGCACACCCACGGCAGCAAGAACGACGGAGTCCGTTTTGGCGGCCTCGGATGATCGGAATGGTAGAGCAATCCGCCACAACCCGAAAACGGCGGAGGTAGCGAGCAGCACGATCAGGGGCAGTGAGCCCAGCGAGCCCAAGCCCCAGCGGAAAAATGTCGCGTAACCCGTCCCGAGTCCGTCGATCATCATTCGCTGGCTCTCGAGATTCATTTTGAATTGCGTCCATGCCAGAGGTCGGATGACAAACCAGGAGACCAGCAGTCCACAACCCAGCAACAGGGGAAATGCCCGGATCGTCGCGAACCGAAACGCACGGATGAAACCCTCCCGTTTCCATCCGACAAGAAAATCAAACCCGCACCAGGCTCCAGGCACCACCAAACCCAGGGGATGCAAGGTGGGCAGGACTAAGCAAAGGAGAAAACAAAGGCAACGTTTGAATGGCGATGACTGGTTCCAAAGCGAGAGGGCCATCACCAAAGCGAAAGCCGTTAGGATTTCCGGTCGATAACTTTGTGCGGCCACCAAAAAACCCGGCGCGATCAAAGCCGTGATTGCAACAGACAACGCCGCCAGTTGCCCTTCGTATCTTCGAACCATCCGGAACAAAACCCAGGCCATGCCTCCCCAGATGATGCAACAAATTCCCAGATCAATCGTCGGACTCCACGGCAGCGCCGGGAGCAACAGCGAGCGCAGCAAGGGCCAGCCAATCCAATGGAAGCCCCACGTCTGATCGTAACCAAGAAAACCTCCCAGCATCGGCCAACGCAAAGCACCGGGACTTGCTGCTCCCGCCACCGCGCCGAGACTTTGGAAACCATCGACGATGACACTGCCGGTGCGAACGATCAACGGATACATCAGCATCGCCCACAGCACGATGATGCCAGCCATCAGCCATTCTGTTCGAATGGAAACATTCCGCTGGGTAGGGCTTATTGCATTCGCTGTTGCCATGGAATTCAAAATTCAACTGCCGGAACCCGCTTCCGCTTTGGTGCGAAGAATTTCCTGATAGCGCTGACGCAATTCATGCAGAAATCCGGCGCGGTCCAGGGCCTCACCCATGTCGCCGGAGGAATGGAACAGGGCACCGGAATCAATGTCTTCCGCCAGAACCCTGGTAATGCCCTCCACATCCCACGGCAGGAAACGACCATTCCCTGGCGGACGCAGGATCATCTCGCTGCCATAATGCGGAGTCACATACAGCCGCAAACCCATGGCAGCGGACTCGATTTCCACCAAGGCAAACGCTTCGCAGTAGGAGGGGAACAACAGTGCGTCAGCCGCCGCCATGTAGCGCTCGATGTCTTTCACGCGCCCGACCCGATGAATGAAAGCATCATTGCGGATGCCATGGGCTTCAAGAAATGGTTGGAGGTCCATTGGCTCTTCAGTCGGTCCTCCAACAAAAAGCAGGCGCGCTGGTTTCCCCATCGCAACGAGCCCGTCGACCGCCTTCACGGCGAGGTTGAATCCCTTGCGCTCAAGGTCACCGAGTGAGACAAAAATGAACACCACCTCGCCGTCGGAGAATCCCAGCTTGTTGCGCATTTCGCTGCGATGCTGGGCACGCACGGAGTGGGAAAACCTTTCCCCATCGTAACTGTTCGGCAGCACGCGAAACTTGGAAACGAGGGACGTCTCTTGTCGACTCTCTTCAAGCAATGTGCGGGATACCACCCACCACCACTTTGGCGGTGCCAGTTTGAAAAGAATCCATTCCTGCGAGTAATGCATCAGGAAAACCAAACGTCGAGCAAAGGAGAGTCGGAACACGCTGCGATGCGATTTGATCACCCTTGCGTATGCCAGGAACGAGAAATGGAAATAAATCAGGTCCGCCCAATAGCAATAGTAATTGGTGGCCTGGACGATCTGCGGACGGGGCTGGCGGAGAATGAAGAACCGCCAAATGAATCTCAGGTGCACTGCCACCCAATACCAAAGCGAAACAAGATGCCAACTCTTGAACGGACACCAGATCCAGTCAATGCGGATTTTGGGATCGTCGAAATCACTTTCAATCGCCCAAACCTCCACTTCGTCGAAATCCGCGAAGCTCGCTGGGAACTCCCGCAGCGTAGACTTGAGGGAAGGGCTCCGCAGTGCGAAATGGGGGTCGATATAGAGGATTCGTTTCATTGCCAGATAATTGCTCAACGCTTCATGAGCTTGCGGTAAACAGGGCCGTAAGCTGCTCCGATCACTGACCACGCGAAGCGCTCCCTCACCCCTTCACGAATGCTTCCACTTAGCAACGGACGGTCCGAAACAGGCAGGTTAAGATATTCATTCATCGCGGCCTCCCAGCCGTCGGGATCGGCAGCATCCACAAGACGGCCATTGATGCCATCGCTCACCAACTCGGGCATCGAGCTCCGGGGTTGCGCCACCACGGGAAGCCCCATGCCGAGAGACTCGATCACCGCCAGTGGCAGACCTTCACGGTCCGACGGGAAAAGAAAGACCGCCGCACGTTTCAAGAGCCCGCGTATGACCCTCCTGTTGACACCTTTCAACCAGATCAGATTCGGCAAGGCTTCCAGCTCCGCGGCAAGTGCTTCAGCACCCGGCACCACCGCGCCCGCCAGCACCATCGGCACATCCGGTCTGCGTTTCGCCAAGGCAATGAGGACATCAGGACGCTTGCGCGCCTCGATCGCACTGACAGTCAAGGTGAAGCTGTGTGGGGCCAATGCCCTGACCTCGTCCGGCAAAGACTCTTCATCGGCAATCGAAGGGTCGAAGAAATCCGGATCAAATCCGTTGGGAATCACACCCAGAAACAGCTCGGGGACCCGCTCACGAATGTCCACTGCCACCGCTTCACTTACGGCGACGAATCCGTCCACCCAGCGGATCAGTCGATGATAACGAGCCCAACAGGCCGGATGACTCGGGTGTTGCTCGAGGTTCATGGTGTTCAGGAAGCTCGTCCTGCCCATGCCTCTGAGTTTCGCCGCCACCGAAGACAGATAATTGCCGTTGCTGTAGGAAGCAGTGTGAACGATGTCAAAGCGCTCCTTGAGAATATCGGCGGGCTTGCGGAGCCGAAGGTTCGGCAGTTTCCAAAACGACTCGCCTTCCGCACGATCCTCATCGGAGACTGGACTGGAAAACGAATGAAACTCGATGTCAGGATTGAATCGCACACAGGCGCGCTGGAGTGTGCTGATCGGGTTCCGCCAGCGGTCTAGACTGATGGGAAGGAGGATTTTCATAGATTCCGAAAGTGCGAAGAGGGACCGAAACGCGAATGGAGGTCAAAAAATCAATGGGAGAATATCTCTCGATAGATTGATTCGTATCGTCGTCCGATGGACTGCCACGCGAAGCGATCCATCGTTGCTGCCCGGATCGCAGCAGAAGCAAACGGGCGAGCTTCAGAGCCAACGCCCAGGATTGCGAGCATGGCGTTTGACCAGCCATCCAGGTCGGAAATGTCGAACAGGTGCCCGTTGACTCCATCAGTGATCAACTCAGGCATGGAGGTTTTCGGCTGGCCGATCACCGGCAGACCCATGCCAAGCGCCTCGATCACCGATAGTGCCAGGCCCTCGCGCTCGGAAGGAAAAACAAACACACCGGCCCGTTTCATCAGTGCCCGGATGACTCGACGATCCACGTGCCCCAGCCAGATCAAATTCGGCACCGCTTTCACCATCGGTTCAAAATGCCGACCAAGAGGATGTACGTATCCCGCTCCCACGAAAGTGATGTCGGGATGGGATTGGGCGAGTTTGACGAAAAATTCCGGATGCTTGCGCGGCTCAATAGCCCCCACATATAGTGGGAAACTCCCTGGCTGGAGGTCGCGGATTTGGGGGGGGACTGCATCATCGTCCTCGATAGCAGGATCAAAATATTCAGGATCAAAGCCATTCGGAATGATGCCCAAAAAACGATTCGGGCAACGAAGCGAGGTCCCTTCACCCGCTGCCTTGCTCACTGCGATGAAGCCATCCGCGAGTTCCTCAGCGACTCTCAACAGGTGCCAGTCCTTGCCATCAGCGGGCCCGACCTGCAGATTGATCGTGCTGAGATACTGACACCGTCCGGGATTGCGAAGCTTGGCCGCGACAACCGCCGCCTGATTGTGCGCCGTGATCGAGGCGGTATGAACGATGTCGAAGCGGGTTGTCGCCAATTTTGCCTGGCTGCTCTTGTGGATGTTGGGCTGGCTCCAGAAATCGATGCCAAGGCGCCTGTCCTCTTCGCTGATTGGATTGGACGCGGAGTGGAACTCGAAATCGGGATTTGCCAGAACACAAGCCCGCAGCAAGGTCGAGATTGGATTGCGCCAGCGATCAAGACTAATCGGCAGAAGAATCCGCATGCATCAAGCAGGGTTGGGCCGGCCAATTCCGCCCACGGGATGGGCAACAGGCAGAGCTTGCTTTTCGTCGTCGACAATCGCCCTGCGGTGTGCTTTCCGCGCCCGCATCGCTTCCTGATACGTGGCAAAAGGAATCGCGAGCCAGATGGCGAAAAACAGGTTTTGGGGGAAATTGCGAAACTGGGCACCGTTGCCCATGGCACCCACCAGAATGCCAAATGCCAAAGCAAGACAAAGCCGGGTGTTCTTGAAGGCCTGGTCGGTGCGTTTCAAGCTGTACATGTATTTGAACACCCGGCTGAACACGTAGGAAGCCACAATGATTCCCAAGCCCAGCGGCACATAGCCATACTGGATCAGCGCATCGATCAGCGCGTCGTGACCCCATTTGAAGTCCGCATTGGTGGTGTTGCGCACGTTGATGCCGGATGCAGCAAACCCGAACGGCTGCCAAATCATCGAATTGGTGGTAAGATTTGCCCACCCCTGCACACGGTCCTGTGCGGTCCCGAGCACAACCGCGCGTTTCAAAGTCGGGTCGTTCGTGGTGGCAAGCACCACAGCCTGCAAATGCCCTTCCATTGTCCCCAACCAGCGGTCCTTGATAATCGTGGGAGCCAGGAGAATCACGAGAATGAAAATTCCCAGTGCGGAAAACACGCCCAGACGCGCCCTGAACCGGTTCCCCAGCATCACGTAGGCCAAGATGGTGCCAACGCCACAAGCCCATCCGGTCCGGACAATCGTAAAATAGGTCGCCAGCAAGAACAATGGAGCCAACAACCATTTGCCAAAGCGTTGAAGGAACGTTGGCTCCGCGTTGCCTGGCCGCAAGGGCACAAAACAATAGATGATGTAAATTGAAAGGAGGGTTCCCGCGGTTCCCGCACCATTGAACGTCGAGAAACAACGGACCTGGCCCATGCTTTCTGATAGATTCTTGACTTCAATCGTTAGTCCCGAAAGCAGGTATGCCGTTTCGAAATCGGCATAACCGAACTTCCTCTGCCAAAACATGTAGAAGACGGAAGGAATGAATGTCAGGAAGGAAAAATGAAGCAACTTGCGACGTTCCTCATCACTGGGGAAGAGCGCGGGTATGGTAAAGAAGAGAAAGGAATAAAATCCCTGATTGACCAGACCGCTGAGGTTGCCAAGCCCCCCTGAACCGCCGCCAGACGCGCCCAAGGAGCCGGAGACTGTGACGCCAACAACTAGGAAGGAGACAATTAGTGAGATAAACATGTCGCGGGTCATTTTTCCGCGACCGATGGTGACACCGAGAAAGACCGAAATGATCGAACCCGCCACCAGCAGCGGAGGAATCGCAAGAACGTAAGCCACATCCTGAAGCGACGGATGCCCGCCCACAATCATCAATCGTTTGAAAACGTCGATATAAACCGTCGTAAACAATAGCACATACATTGCGGAACGGGGATTGGTCAAACCGAACACGAAAGCTGCAATCGCAACAAACAGGTAGAGCTGGCCGAGAGAACTGGAACGAGCAAGCAGCACCTCTACCATCACATAAATGCCCATCACCAGCCCCAAAAGCAGTGAAATGATGGCTTTGGCGTTGATTCCGTTCATTACTTCGACACGAGTATTGCTTTGTCCGACGGATTCGTCAAGTTGCGAATGCCTTTAAATCAAGATCCCTTACTTCAAGGGACATGCTTTCGGGCAGTCCTGAGCTTGAATCCATCATGGGATAGGACCGACTTCACCAATTGTCGAAGGCGCTCTCGCAATCCTGGCGACAAACCCGCCCAAGCGGACCACATCTTGCGTTGCAACGAAAGCCGGAGACCGCCAAATCCTTTCGCCATGCTGCCATCGACCCAGAAATCCAGCCAGGAATAGACCGGTAGGTCCAACGAGTCCGGCGGAGTGAACCGAGCGGGGCTATCTCCAATTTGACGCATCCAAGCCTGCACAACTACTTCCGGGGAGAATCCCTCTTCAAAATGCCGACGCGCAGCTATGGAGAGCCGATGCCAGAGTTCCGGCTCTTCCCTGATCCGGCGGATGGCTGAGACAAATGCGGCATCGCGATTCTCGACAAGGAAGCCGGTCACTCCATCAAAAACAAGTTCAGGAATCCCGCTGCGGATCGGCGACACCACCGGCACCAGGCCGCTGGCCATGCCTTCCATCAACGCAATGGGAATGCCTTCAAAATCGCTCAACAGCACCATCACATGCCCGGAATGAAGAAATGCGGGAACCTCGGACGGGGGCAATGAACCGACCAAGGTGACTTTCTCCCCTCCCGGCGTGCCGCGCAGGATTTCTTCCACGATTCCTCGATCTGCCCCATCCCCCACCATCGATGCCCTGACTCCGGGGATTTGATTACATGCCGCACAAAGCGCTTTCGCCACCTCATCCACCCGCTTTTGGAATCGACTGAAGCGCCCCACATAGACGAGATGCAGCTCACCGCTATCCCATCCCGCCGCCGTTTCCGAACGCGGCGCACCACAGGGAATGCGTTGCAGGTCAACCCGACCCGCAAGAGGACCTTGCAACTTCTCCTCCAAAAAGGCCGAAACAGTAACCACAAGGTCCACAGCAGAGGGCTGCGTTCCCAGCACAAAGGCATCAATCAGCTTGTAGTAATAGGGGTCGTCGGAATGGACCACCATCGCGCTGCGCACCCCAAACGGGCGGGCGTTCAACGCGGCATACAAAGCCGCAGGCACGTTGTTCGCAATGAACAGCCCGGGAGGAAACCCGGCCAACTGTTCGATGAACCAACGGGTGTCTGTTCGGATGTCCACGGTGCGATGAACCGCAGTCGGCACCCCGGAATCCCGCAACACCTTAACCACGCCCGCGTTCTCATCCGAATTTCCATGATGCAGCACTGCCATGCGCGCATCGACCCCGGCAGCACGAAGCCAGGGAACAAAGCGTGTGGCCCAGGACCCGGGACCGCCCATGCTGTCTCCGGAAGATTCCAAAGCCAAAAGGATGGCTTTCTCATTTCCGTCAAACATTTTATGTAGCCCCATTTATACAGTCCCTATCGATTTATTTATTGGCACATGCCCTATTGACCAATTTCTCCGCAACAATCTCAACCAGCGCCCCAACAATCTTAGGAAGGTTGTAAAAATTTTTCATCCACCATGAGAACATGGTCTTTCTGCACGGCGAATCAAGCCTTTTCAGGCTTAGTAAAATGGCGCTCTTGAAATTCATCCTGCTGTGCTTTCCAATAAAATAGATCCATTCTCTAGATAACCGGCACCGATCACCGAGAACCCGGTTCGTATCAGTTTCGGAATGCCTTCTATAAATATAGCCCAGTTTATTTGTGTTTGCATAGGCTCCGAATTGGAGTAATTGCGCCGCAAAATCGAGATCTCCAATGTAGGATAGTTTTTCATCAAATGAAAGTTTTCTACCATCGCAGGAACGAAATAGAAAATTGCTTGGTCCTCCTATGCAGTTTCTAATCGTTTCGAAACAAGACTCTAGAACCTGCTTGCCATCGCAAACATCTTTGAAAAACCGAGTCGTTCCAATTGGATTGAGCCGCTCATCAGAAATGATCATGTTGCAGGTCACAAGCGCGATGTTGGGTATTTCTGTGATGATTGACATTTGCTCGTGCAGGCATCCGGGCAACATGACATCGTCAGCGCAAAATAAGTGCATATACTGGCCCTGCGCCATTGTTAGAAATAAATTTCCGCTGTAATGGGGCCCTAGATTCTTTTCGTTCTTATGATAAACTATCCGCGCGTCCGAAAAGGAACTTATTATATCGTCGGTATTGTCGGTTGATGCGTTATCAATGATAATAAGCTCGAAATCAACGTAGGATTGGCTCAAGATCGAGGCTATCGCCTCGCCTATGAATTTCCCATAGTTGTATGATGTTAGTCCGATGCTAAGTAGTGGCTTTTTCATACGAGATTCGTTTCTTTGGCTCACGTCAGCCTGGCCAAAAATGTGCGGTACACTTTGACCGATGGGATTAGCAATATCAACCCCAGTGCAGCAGATACCAGAGCAGCGCCTTCACTGCCCCACAAAAAGGTGCTAATTGGAACAAATATCGCTATCAATGTCGCCCCGATTAAAGATAATATGAAATAGGGTTCCTTTCTGCTCGCCCTAACTACTAGAGCTTGCGTGCCAATAAAGGTATTTATATACTGATACGCCATCAGACCCAAGACCACTAAATTCGTCGAAAACCTTTCCCGTCTGGGGTTGCCGCTGATAGAGAGCACATACAGGCCGAACCATAAAAAAATGAACGACAGCAGCAATATGATCAATGATTGAAGTTGGCACCTCCTAGCCAGCGCCACCACTTCATCATTGCGTCTTTGAGATAGCATCGCTCCGAATTCTGCGACTCGGGAGGAAGCCCAGGCACTAGCAATGCCTGTCAAGCTGGTAATAATCGCCAAAGTCGCCCCATATTTTCCAGCCTCAACTTCGCCGCAGAAATGAAATACAACAGGAATTTGGAACTGGAAAATGAAATAGCCCGAGGCGCAGGATAAGGCGATTCGCCACTGTAATGGAAAGACTTCCCGTTTCCACGAAATATGCCCTCCCGCTTTGTGCTTAATGACATCAATGATAAATTTGTTGTATTTGACCCCGTAGGTCCAACCTAGAACGATCAAGCCGGCGAGGGAGGATAACGGGATAATATATAGCCCCATTTTCGCAGATAGACCAACCCAGACAATTATTGTTTGAATGATTGAAGCCCGTGATTGCATCCACGACATCGTGCTGATTTGGCCGCAGCCTTGGAGAAGACCACCCAATGGCACCAGGCTTAGACGCAGGCTACTAATGCCGACAGTTAGCACCCATGGGACTAACCAATGGGAATGGTCTAAGGATTTACCTGAGAGAAAATATCCCCCCAGTAGACTTAGCGCAAAGAAATGGATAAACGACGCCACGCCATACCACGTGAGTGATATCTTCCCCAAACTCATTATTCGGCTCTTAGATTTATCACAGCCCGCCAATTTGCCACTAGCATGCATTTCCAGAGAGGGCCACTCATGGCTTGCCAAGGTCGTCAGGACCGAAGTCAGTCCAAGTTCAAGAAACAGATCAAGTCCCAGCAGGGATAAGAAGGCGTAGTAATAGCCTTGTTCTACTGGAGTTAAAAATTTAGTGAGCAGTAAAAGTGTGATGGGGTAGGAGCAAATTCCCCAGAACTTTCCAGAAAGAAGTGCCAATATCGTTGGATTGATATCAAATTTATTTACTATGGCCTTTAGTAATTTCATTATTTCTTGAAGAACCGTTGGCTTTAATAGTCATTAACCACAATTGTAGATGTTTTAAATTTACTTGTTAGATTTATCATGAAGAACTAAATCATTAATCCAAGACAAGCTTTTCTATCTGAGATATCTATGAGCTTTGATCAGTAACTAATGATTATATAATGTTTTCGTTACAAAAATAAAATTAAGATTTTTACCAATTGAAGGAAGTATTTGGTTTACATAATTATTAATTTCTTGTCCCATTCTTTTGGAGAACTCGTATTCCATTTTTGAGGAATAATAGTCGGACTCACTCTTAAGGGAATAACCATCAAATCCAGCAAGAGCCACATTGCTTACCCCAGCTCGGTGCATCATTTTTAGAGCCATGATGAAGGAGTTATCGATAAAGACTGCATCACGATCAATCAGTGACTCATAATCTAGGTTGAGATCAAAGTTCCCTATGGTTTTTGTCACATTGCTTGTGGCTATAAGAGTGATGGAATCTGGATAGCGGTGTATAGCGCCTGATTGTTGAACGTAGCGTTTAGAATTGGTGATAAAGAGGTGTTGAACGGCTATGTCTTCCGGAATGAAGTTGATAGCGACTACAGTGGGTTGTTCAGCGAGGATGTAGTCATCAATAAGTTGTTTCTCAGTAACTATGGATTGTCCAGGGCCAACTAGTAGGATTTTTTTGCCGCCTATAAGGCACTTGAGTTTTTGGTAGTCGGATTCGTCGTTAAAAGTATTTTTCTGGTATTCGAGATAGCGTTGCTCAATTAGATTTTTATCGTAGTGTAGTTTGGATTTTGTATTCGCGATAGTATGAAGAATTTCGTTTGTGGATTTTACAGAGAGCGTTTTTTTACTCAGTAAGTAAGACACATAACTAGGGTGGCAGTCATTGAGGGCAGCCAGAAAAGACTTTAGAGAGTATCCCCAATTAAGTTGTTTATGGAGATCGAGAATGTTGACATCGATTGCTTCTAGGATGGGGTTGATGTCATAGTTAGTTCCATAATTCTCATTCATAGATGTGATGAGAAGTTCGAGGGGTGCATTACCGGCACCTTTGCCCATGCCATAGATTGAGCCGTCAAGAAGAAGTGGGCGAGGGTTTTGGCCGTGCTTGCGGGCAAGCTCCATGCAGTTGGCAAACGCGAGTTGGAAGTTGTTGTGGGCGTGAAAGCCGATGGATATCGAGGGGGCAAGGTGTCGGTCTAGGTATTCGTAGTATTGGGCAATGAGATTGATATCCATCAAGCCGTAGGTGTCGACAATGGCGAATGCGTAGGGATTTAGCTGATTGATCAATCCGACGATTTCAGCAAGTTTTTCATGCGTATAGGTGGTGAAGGAGACTCCTTGGGCAAAGACGAGGTAGCCAAGTTCTCTAAGCTGAGCACAGTAGGCTAAGGCTTCGTGCATAAGCTCCATTTTAAAGATCACGCGGATGCCATCAAGGTAGGAATCTTCACAAGGCTGAATGTTGTGAATATCGCATGTTCCGAAGTCAATCATGCCCACGATTTTCGTATTACCTTTGTCTATATGACCCCAGATTTTACTTATGGATACCGTATCAGGAAAGATACTGCGGTTTGAATCAAAAGAGCGGCGGTCGTCGATAAAGCCAAGTTCGATAAAGTCGACGCCAGAAGCGAGGCTACGTTCGTAGATGCTTAGTAAAAGATCATTGCCGAAGTCCCAATCATTGTTGTAGCCGCCATCGCGGAGGGTGCAGTCGAGGAGTTTGATGTTCATATTTAAAGAAGTGAGGTGCTTGGTTTGGTTACGCAGAGGTAGGTGGAATCGATGAAATAGTAGGCTACCATAACTAGAATTTGAGACTAGGCTGTTTTAGAGGGGACGGGGAGGAGTTCGTTCTCAATGAAATGATTCACAGCTGGTTGAAGCTCATTGATGAAGTCAACACGGATCTTTTCCATGCGTCCTGGTCCGTGTGTCAGAATGCAGTTCACGGCGTCTCCAGTATTTTTTTTATCGTGTTTAATTGCTTGGAAAATTTTCTGGCGGTCAGCGCCGAGGAGAGTATCGCCGTAGGGCTGGTGCCAAGGGGCAAGTTGGGATTTTAGATCCTGATAATGGGCTATTGAGATGAGGCCAAGACGGTGCGACAGGTGGGTGGCGGTGAGCATGCCAAGTATCACAGCAATGCCATGAGGTATTTGATAGTGAGTGGCTGATTCGTATGCATGGCCAAAAGTGTGTCCGTAATTGAGGAGATTTCGGATGCCACGATCATATTCATCTGTTTCGATGTAAGGCTGTTTGACCTCCATCGAACGGGTGATCCATTTTCCGAGAACTGCAGACTGATTTGCTGCATTCATATTCGCCAGATCAGCCATGAGTTCAACGAAGGCCTCCTCGCTGTGGAGGATCTGGAGCTTGATCACCTCGCCGAGACCTGAGCGGATCTCATCCCATGGCAGAGTGCATAATACAGAGGGAGTTAAAAGAACTCGGTGAGGCGGATAAAAAGTGCCGATTTGATTCTTATAGGGGCCGATGTTGATAGAACTCTTGCTTCCGATGCAACTGTCCGCTTGCGCGAGCAGGGTAGTAGGGATGAGTTCCCAGCATAGCCCGCGGAAAAGAACAGATGCTATGAAGCAGCCTATATCCTGTGTAACTCCGCCGCCAATCACAACGAGGTTGCCGTCTCTTTTAAGACCTTTTTGAAGAAGTTCTAGAAAAATAGGTGTCAGGAGCTCAAAGGACTTTTGCTCCTCCGTTGCTACTACGAAAACAGTGTTGGGCCCAGTGGCGATAGGCCCAAGGTCATTGGCATAATGATTCATGATGACCTGATCGATCAGGTAGTAGGACTTCCCGGGGTTCGAGATCGCTTGAAGCGCCTCCGAGAGTTGATCGTAGTATTCGACAAAGTAATCGTGGGAACGGCTTTTAATAGTCAGCATTTGAGGTAGTGTTTTATAGACAGGTGAATCCGCCATCGATCGCAATGATCTGGCCGGTAAGATAGGAATTTTGTTCTGAAACTAGAAACGCGGCGGCTAAAGCTAGTTCCTCTGGTTCAGCCATACGCCGCAGCGGAATGGTGGATGTAATCGCTCCAAGAGCTTCTAGAGAATTGTTCTGCCGTGTCAACTCAGTATCTACGTAGCCAGGGGCGAGAGCGTTCACGAGAATACCCGATGGTCCGTATTCTACAGCGGCGCTTCGCGTCAGAGCGTTGAGAGCGGCCTTGGTCATCGAATATGCAGCGCGACGCTCCTTCGTTACCATACTGAAGATCGTGCTGATATTCAGTATGCGACCCCATCGTTGGGTTTCCATGGCAGGTGCGAAAGCCTGAATGAGAAGCATGGCCGAAGTGAGGTTGGTTTGAAGCATCGCTTGCCATGAAGCGATCGTTATCGAAGCAATCGGATTAAGGATATTAATGCCCGCATTGTTGATTAGGATATCAATGGGAAGCGCATGATTTTTTAAAATCCACGCCTCCACTGAAGACAGGTCTGAGAGATCAAGCTCGGACCGAGCAGGGGCAATGATCAGGTGTCCTTGCGCAGCGAGCGCTTTGGAAATAGCTGAGCCTATGCCACGGGCGCCACCAGTGATGAGAACGGTTCGAGAATTCATAGTGATGAATCTAACAGGGGAGTGAGCATGTTTGCCTGGAGTTCTTCACGGCTCAAGAAAGGAGCCATGTCTTCCAGTGGAGCGGTGATCATGCGTCCGTCATCCAGCTTGCGGGAAGATAGTTTAGGCGAGAACGCCTGATTAAGATCCAGCATGATTTCGCAAATCGCGGGCCCGTCCACGTCAAGGGTGGCCGCGATGGTGGAATCAAGTTCGGCATGCGACTGGCAGCGACGAAACGGAAGACCAAAGGCCGTGGCGATTTTTCCAAAATCTGGAAAGCTGAGACCCGAATCCGTGCCGCACCCGACGATGTTGTCGGAAAAGAAGTTCGCCTGAGTCTGCCGAATGGAGTGGTAGCCGGTGTTGTTCATGATGAACACTTTCACTGGAAGATTCCGACCAACGATGGTCTGGAGTTCCTGCAGGTTCATCATGATGCTGCCGTCACCAGCCAGGCAGACCGTCCGTTTGCCAGGTAAGGCTGTCGCGACGCCTATTACGGCAGGCAGATCATAACCCATCGACGCGCAGCCGGAGTTGTGGAAAAGCCGCTGACCATCGCGGATGACCGCTGCTTGGAACGCAGTGACGCAGGCGGTCCCGTCGCCACAAACGACCAACTCATTTGCGACCAGTGCCGAGAACAGTCGGTCCATGAAACAGTAAGGGTTCACCTTGTCCTCAAGCGCCCAGTATTCCTGAAGGACCACGGGGTAGCGGGCGACCCGCTCGCGACACCAAGCAAGCCATGAGGCATGTTGTGGCACCCATCCGGAGGTGGCAGCGTCGAAGGCCGGAAGGAAATCCCGGAGATCAGCGTGGATGGGCTGGTCGATCTTCAGCGTGGGCTTCTTGAGTTCCGCCGCATCGACGTCAACCATGATCTTCCGCGCTCCCCTCGCGAAATTCTCCCAGTTGTAACTTACCTGCCGGATATTCAGGCGACAGCCGAGGATGATCAGGAAATCGGAATTCTGGACCGTGAAATTCCCCGCACGATTGCCAATGGAACCAGGTCTTCCGGCATACGCAGGATGATCGTCCGGAAGCAGGTCATTCGAGTTCCAAGCAGTGGCGACTGGAATGCCGAGTCGCGCGGCAAGGGACAGGAAAAGCGGATACTGACCGGAAAGACGGATGCCGGTGCCGGCATAAATCACGGGACGCTCGGCGTTGCGCAGGCCTTCGAGAAGTATGTCAATCTCCGCCTGTAAGTCTTTCGTTTCAAAGACCATCGCATCCTCAGTGGGATCATAACCAGTAAGGGTGGAAGGATCGATTAAAGATCCCTGAACATTGATCGGAATATCGAGCCAAACAGGACCAGGACGACCACAGGAAGCCAAGTGAAGTGCCCGTTCCAGATGGTAACGGATGCTGTTGGCGTCACTCACAAGCACGGCGTATTTCGTGATTCCTTGGACCATGCGGACAATGTCAACCTCCTGATCACCCAACTGCCGCAAGGGCAGGTCCGTGCTGCGAACAAGCGTTTCCCATTTGGATTGCCCGGAAATGACAATCATGGCCATCGAGTCCACGTAAGCGCCATAAACACCGGTAATCGCGTTGGTCGCCCCTGGTCCCGTAGTTACATTGACCGCAGCGATCTGGTTGGTGACGCGGAAGTAGCCTTCGGCCGCCATCGAGCAGGCCTGCTCGTGATGGCAGCAAATAACTTCAAGGTCATGATTGCGTCCGAATGCATCATTAAGATGCATGGATCCTCCACCTGTTACCATGAAGACGTGACGAATGCCATATCTGGAAAGGGTTTGACTTATGTAATCGGCAACGCGGATTTTGGATGTCATAAAATAAAAATCATAAAGCGTTTTTGGCTTCATGCCACAGACGAGTGCGATGAAGGCTTTCAGCAAGCGGGATGAAGCAATCTAGTTCCAGTTCGGCTTTTGCGCGTGCTACGGCAGGAACGTAGCGGGAAGGAGATGAGTTAGGTTCGGGGGACCGGGCGAACTCAATCAAAGAATTGCCGCCAAGTGCTTCATTAACAACCAGAGCAAGTCTCGCGATCGAGTAGTCTTCTTCAGAACCGACGTTGTAGGGACGAAGAGATTTTCCCTTGAAGAGAATGGTCCAGAGCCAGATGGAAAGATCCGCAGCATAGAGATAGGAACGATACGGTGTGCCATCGCCGCCGATCCGGATTGGACTGCCGGCCATCACATCACGCAAGAAGTTGCCAATCGCGAAATGAGAATCTAAAGGAAGATGCGGCCCGACAAAAGCGAAGCAGCGGGCGATTTTGATTTCACAAGGATGGTGCTTGGCGTGAATCGCCGCCATCAACTCGGCGATCCGCTTGCCTTCGCCGTAAGCAGAGCCGGGGTCAAGGCAATCAGGCGCGCCGTTGTAATCTTCAGGAACGTGGGTGAGCGCGGAGGGCTGACGACCATACACAGCACCAGAACTCGTGAAGAGGAATTTTTTGATGTTCGCCTGTTCCGCGAAATCAAGTGTCCGCCGCATGCCGGCGACGATGGCATCGAGCATCTCATCAGGTGCCTCATTGTTGAGCTTCGCGCTGGCCTCGGTGGCAGCGTGGATGAGGTAATCGTAATCGCCAGCGGGAAACTCAAAATCGCGTATGTCACCCTGAATGAAACGGAGATCCGCACGACCTGCTAGATGAGGAGCTTTTCTAGCGAAAGAACCAGGATCGCGCGTAAGGACAGTGGCGCGAGCTCCAAGCTTCAAAGCATCGTTGATGCGAGTGAAGGACTCTAACAGCCACATGCCAAAAAAACCGGTGCCACCCGTGATAAAAAAGCTTTTCCCGCGAGCTTCCTCCCACAGCGGCGAGGTGTGTTTGAGGATGTGAACAAGATCCTCTGCGGGTAACGGAGATGCGATGATCATCTGTGTAGAGGAGGCGATCTGGAATCCTTGAACTTTCAAAGTTTCAGCAACTTTTTGACTGCGGTGACCAGCATAGGATTGTGAATCGATGCCGAGTCCCAGATAATAGAATCGTCAATCCGGAAATAGCAATGAGCCAAAATGTCACGCAAGCCTGCAATCGCTCGCCATGGAATTTCAGGAAATTGATCCGTTATATCCTCCGGAAGGTATTTAACCGCTTCTCCAATGATTTCGAGATTGCGGGTTACTGCATCAACTGTGCGCCGGTCTTTTGCGAATGTCTCATCATTCAAACCCTGAATGTAGGTTTCGATCGCAAGAGAAGCATCGAGGATATCCTCAAGGCGGAGTTCTGGATCACGCGACATGAAGTAGGTCGGCTTGGATACGCCGCATGAATCGCTCCGGGCAGGAACTGCGGCAGTGGAGATCAACAGGCATTTCGAGCCGCTCTTCCAGCAAGAATTTGAGACCCATGAAACTCTTCAAGGTGGGCGGAGAGGTGAATTCTACGAGGAAATCGAGGTCCTTAGCATCCGCTTCTCCTCGTGCGGCCGAGCCAAAGAGCCACAGTTCCGCGACACCTGCGCCCCGCAAGTCGCTAGCCAATGATTGAATGGAGCAAATGATGGTTTTAAGCGAGTTCATGGTTTTGAGGTTAGGGGACGGGTATTGGTTGCCGTTTGCCATTTTCCCTTTTTTCGCTTGCATTGACACTAGTGGTTTCTAGCACTCTACACACCGAGAGTTAAATTTTCTGTGCAATGTGCACCCCGTCATCATTTTACAAATACTTCTCAACTACTTGTTTTTGTTAGGTCGCCCGGCAAGGATTGCCGTGAATTTTTTTCCCATGTGTTCCGCGCTGGCAGTGGACTTCACGGCATCAAAGCTAAATGATATGTCGCCCCCTGGGTATGGGATTACGACGTCCTTACTTGATTTACAGTCCCATTGCAGTTTTTCCATTTTAGTTGACGCTATGAACACATTATCAGAATCATTAAAGCCATAGAAAGCGATTAAGTTTTCCCGTTTTTTATCGTCTGCTCCGTAAACCAACCACACTGTGTTCAGAAGATACTTTTGCAGCTCTGCCACAGTTTTGGGAGAGTCTCCCATCGCGGGAGAGTTTTGCTCAGCAGGCTCACTCGACAAGCCTGTATCTGATCCTCTTTCTTTTTTAACCGCTAACGCATCGCTTAATCTCCGCTCCTGAATCAGTCGATCCTCCAGTTTCTGGAGTTCTTTTTTATACTTTTCCTGCCACGGAATCATTTCCTGTTCTATTTTACTCTGAAACTGCTGCCGCAGACGGATCAATTCGATCGGCACATCGCCCGCTTCCGGGGCATCCTCAGCGCGGGAGGGACCGCCCGTGATCAACAGCAAAGCAACAGCGGACAAGAAATTGCGGCGGAACTGCTTCAAATTGCCGGAAGGAGTTAAGGTCATATTCATGATTTGTGGTGGTTTGCTTATAGGAATTTCAGTGGATCGAAGCAATGAAAAATTCAGGAATCCGCGCGGCGATCAAGTCTGGAAGATTGCTGCAGGCAGGGAAATTTCTTGCCGGGGAGCGCCTGCGTCCCGCAGGCTGCGGCCGGCATCCTGCCGGGCGCGGGTTTTCGCGAGTGGTTCGCGACGGATCAGCGATCGTTGCCTTTCAGGCAGGGAAATTTCTTCCCGGGGAGCGCCTGCGTCCCGCAGGCTGCGGCCGGCATCCTGCCGGGCGCGGGTTTTCGCGAGTGGTTCGCGACGGATCAGCGATCGTTGCCTTTCAGGGCAGGGAAATTCCTCCGAAAGTTCCGGTGGGGGCAGGATTCATAACTCTCGAAGGTACTTCCTGACTCACTCGCTTTGTTTTCGAACGTAAGCGTGGGGTGAAGGTAGGTTGCGTTTACGCGTGAAGCGACCATCCCCCACCGGAACGCTCGGAGATCGTTCCCTGCCTTTTGAATTTCCTGTCAGCGCTCTACGTGATTGTTCGGATTGAATCAGGAACGCAACCGACACCTCCATCTCCATCCGCCGTCTCAGCAATGTTTGGATTCCACAAACTCGCGAATGACCAGGACCATGTAGTCGATCATCTCCGGGGTCAGGCCGGGGTAGGTGCCGAGGAACATCGTTTGCTTCATGATGCGGTCGGCGCCGGGGAGTTCGCCGGAAACACGCATCGCAGCGGGATTGTCGCGACGCAGCTGCACAAAGGCGGGCTGGCGCACGAGGTTGCCGCCGAAGAGCATGCGGTTGCCGATCTTTTTCAAATCGAGATGTGCCGCGAGTTCGGTTCGGGTAAACGGTGCATCCTCCTTGATGGTGATTTTGAAACCGAACCACGAGCAATCCGTGCGGCATCCGCTGGAGTCCCAGGAGAAATTTGAAACTTGGGATTTGAGATCTGAACCATCAGCCGGCGGGTTCCAAGCGGTGGCGTGGGTGGGCAGGGCGAAGTCCATGTATTGCTCCAGACCGTGGAGTCCGCGACGGAGGCGCTCCCAGTTCTGCTTGCGGGCTTCGATAAAAGCGGGCAAGCGCCTGATCTGCACACGACCGATCGCAGCCTGGGTGTCGAGCGGCTTCAGGTTGAAGCCCATGTGGCTGTAGATGTACTTGTGGTCGTAACCTTCGGGGAGTTCGCCGAGCTGCCATTGAAAACGTTTGCCGCAGGTGTCGTCCTTGCCGGATGCACACCAGCAGTCGCGGCCCCAATCGCGGAAGCTTTCCGCGTAGGTCTTCAGCGGCGGCCGACGGATGATGTTGACCGCACCGCCCTCCCCCATGGTGAGATGGTGCGGAGGATAGAACGACTGCGTGGAAATGTCGCCAAAGGAACCGGTGGGACCGGTGAGTTGACCGTCCTCGATGCGGATGATCGGATGCCCGCCTTTTTCAGCGATTTTGATCAGATGATCAAGGCCCAGCTCTTTCGCAAGTTCAAGGGGAAGAGTGTAGGTGCAACCCAACGCGTCACAGTTGTCTTCGATCAACCAAAGATCGTGTTTTTTGCAGAAGGCAAGAACCACCGAGAGATCGAAGGGGTTGCCGAGTGCGTGTGCCATCATCACCGCTTTGGTTTTCCCGGGGGAATAGGCGGCATCGAGCAGACTGCAATCGGCGTTGCCGGTGAGCGGCTTGGCGTCAATGAAAACCGGCACGGCGCCAGCCTGGATGATCGGCGCAACAGTCGTCGGAAAACCGGCCGCAACCGTGATCACTTCATCGCCAGGCCGGATCCGCTTGTGTTCGGGGAGTTTGTGGGTGGTGAGCGCGCTGAAGGCGACAAGGTTTGCCGACGAACCGGAGTTGACAAGGAGCGTATGTTTCACGCCCATGAACTCGGCGAGTTCTTTTTCCATCGCCTCGCCTTCGGGGCCAAGCGTGAGCCAGAAGTCGAGCGTGGCGGAGACGCAGGCTTCGACTTCGTCTTCAGTGAAAACCCTACCAGCGTAAGGAATGGTCTGCCCGGCTTCATACAAGGGACGCGCGGGATCGTCGCCCGGGCGGTTGGCGCTGTGGGTCAGGCGGGAGAATTCGCGGGTCAGGCGGAGGATTTCGGATTTCAGTTCAGAAGGATTCATTGGGCAAGTGGGTGGTTATCGGTTTGAAGTGTTTAGCCAGATCAAGTTCGGGCTTTTCCAGATACTCGGGTTTCAGTCCTTATGCGCTTACCGGGCCCAAAGGAGCCCTGCGGCCTGGGCAGCGGTTTCGTAGGCGACAATCTGCCGACTGCACAGGAGGGCGGGATCCTCGCCACGCTGTTCGCCGAGATACCATTCGGCGGTGCGGAACAAGGTTTCCTCGAAATCCCAAACGGGTTGCCATTGGAGCAGGTGAAAAGCCTTGTCGATGGCGAGATTGAGCTTCGAGGCCTCGTGGAGGGCGTTCGGATCCGAGCAGTCGGTCCAATCGCCCCCCGTATGAGAGATGAGGGTTTCGACCAACTGGGCGACGGTGCGGTTGCTGGTCAGGCGCGGGCCGAAGTTGAAGGACGAACGGAAAGGTGAATGGTCCGGATACCCGGCCACGCGGCTGTCGTGGAGGGCAGCACCGAGCCATAGATAACCTGAAAGCGGCTCAAGCACGTGCTGCCAGGGGCGGGTAGCGATCTTGTTGCGGACCGGAATGGACTCCCCCTTGCGGAGCGCGCGGACGCAGTCTGGCACGATGCGATCCAATGCCCAATCTCCGCCGCCGATCACATTCCCGGCGCGGGCCGTGGACATGGCGACCACGCCACCGGGATCGAAGAACGAGCGTCGATAGGACGCCGCAGCAATCTCGGCGGCTCCTTTGGAGGCGCTGTAGGGATCGTGGCCGCCCATGGCATCCTCCTCACGGTAGCTGTAGAGCCACTCGCGGTTTTCATAACACTTGTCGGTGGTGATCACCACGACGGTGCAGGGATGCCCGCTGCGGCGGACGGCTTCCAGGAGGTGGACGGTCCCGAGGACGTTGGTGGTGAAGGTTTCCACGGGGATCTCATACGAGAGCCGGACGAGCGGCTGGGCCGCGAGGTGGAAAATGAACTCCGGCTTTTGCTCCGCGATGATGCTGGTCAGTCTGGCAAGGTCTGCCAGATCGCCTCGGTGGTCGGCGGTCAGGCGCGCGGAGATGCCGAGTTGATCGTAGAGCACTTCGTGCGGCTGCGGGTCCAGGGAATAGCCGGAGAGACTGGCTCCGGACTGGAGGAGCCACAGCGACAGCCAGGAGCCCTTGAATCCGGTGTGCCCGGTGAGCAGAACGGACTTGCCTGTGTAGGTGGAGTGGAACATTGGTAGTGATGGGTTATTGGTTATTTCCCAACAACATCTAACGATTAAGACCTAATCTGCTCACCAGATCTTCCAAGGTGCCTTGCGGGCATCCCAGAGGTTCTCGAGCTCGATCTTGTCTCGGAGAGTGTCCATCGGTCTCCAGAAGCCGTCGTGGCGGAAGATGCCGAGCTGGCGGTCGGAGGCCAGGGACTCAAGCGGCTGGCGTTCGAAAATCGTGCGGTCGTCGGCGATGCGCGCGAAGACGGATGGTTCGAGGACAAAGTACCCGCCGTTGATCCACGAGCCATCGCCCTCGGGCTTTTCCTGGAAGGAGATAATCTGATCGCCATTCAGATTGAGGGCGCCGAAACGTCCGGGTGGTTGAACGCCGGTCAGGGTGGCCTCCAGTCCGGAGGCCTTGTGCGCGGCAATGAGCGAGGTGATGTCCACGTCGCCCACGCCGTCGCCATAAGTGCAGCAGAAGGCCTCGTCGCCCACGTAGGGCTGGATGCGCTTGATCCGCCCGCCAGTCATGGTCTCATCGCCGGTATCAACGATGGTCACCTTCCAGGGCTCCGCTTTTTTGTGATGCACCTCCATCGAATTGTTCGCCATGTCGAAGGTGACATCGGACATGTGGAGGAAGTAGTTGGCGAAGTATTCCTTGATCACATAGCCCTTGTATCCGGCGCAGATGATGAAATCGTTGATTCCATGGGCGCTGTAGATTTTGAGGATGTGCCAAAGGATCGGCCTTCCACCGATCTCGACCATCGGTTTCGGACGCAGAGCGGTTTCTTCGGAAAGACGGGTTCCAAGACCCCCGGCTAAAATAACGGCTTTCATAATGTGTCGTATAGTGGAGTAGGTTCATGCCGTCCGTGACGGCGGCATTCAGGCTGGTTAGATCATTCGAATCAGGCAAGGAAGTCGGAAATCGCGGCAACCACGGCCTCCATTTGCTGCGTGGACAACTCGGCATAAATCGGAATGCTGAGGACTTCATTGGCGAGCTGGTGAGCCACCTCGCAGTCGCTGCGGCAGAAATTTTCCGTGTAGGCAAAACATTCCTGTTGATCCATCGTGAGCGGATAATAAACCTCGCAACCAATGCCGTGGGCGAGCAGATGCGCCTTCAATGCGTCGCGCTTCCCCGCGCCAAGAACACGGATTGTGTATTGGTTCCAAATGGGGAAATTGTGTTCATATGACACCGGAAGCACGATTGCCGCATCGTTTTCGTCCAGCCACTGACGCTGGGTTTCAACGCACTTGCAATGCGCGGGATCCGCCTGGACAACGCCAGCGATTTTCCCCAGTTCCTTGGCATAAAATTCCGCGTTATGCCTGCGCCCGGCAGTGTAGGAGTCGTAGCGGAGCAATTTCACCTGCAACAATGCGGCCTGCACGGTGTCCATGCGGAAGTTACCGCCGATCACGGAATGGTAGTATTTCGGTTTGCTGCCATGATTGCGCATCATCCGCGCCGCTTCCGCCCTTTCATCATTGTTCGACACCAGCAAACCGCCGTCGCCAAAACCACCCAGGTTTTTTGAAGGAAAAAAACTGTAGGCTCCGAAATCACCCATCGATCCACAAGAGCGGCCTTTGTACCGGGCTCCAATCGCCTGCGCGCTATCCTCAATGACATGCAAACCGTGCTGTTCCGCCAGTTCAAGAACCGCATCCATGTCGCAGCTTTGTCCAAAGAGATGCACGGGCATGATCGCCTTTGTATTGCCGGTGATTTTTGCAGCTGCCTTGCGGGTGTCGATGTTGAAACAGACAGGACAGACATCGACGAACACGGGAGTCGCGCCGCTGCGGGCAATGCTACCCGCCGAGGCAAAAAACGTGAAGGTGGGGACGATCACCTCGTCACCGGCACCAATGCCAAGGGCCATCAGAGCCAGCAACAGCGCGTCGGTGCCGGAACTGCAAGCAAGGGCGTGTTTCACGCCCAGGAACTTCGCGCACTCCAATTCAAACGCCTCAACCTGAGGTCCCATGATGAACTGCCCGGAAGAGAGAACCTGGGCAAATGCATCCTGCAATTCCTTCTCAAGGGGAAGGTTTTGCGCATTGACATCCAAAAGTGGAACTTTCATAAAAATGCCCGGTCAAACATCAAACGGTCATACCCGTCGCCAGGGTTTGCACATGGCGCGAAATCCATGCGTTACCAGATCATCGGATATGACTTGATATCCGTATGTTGAAGAAGGGCCGACACGATGAACTTGGGATTGTTTTTCAAATATCGTTTCCACAGTCGCGCGGGATTGGTGCACAGACGGTAGAGCCACTCGAATCCAGAGCCCCGCAACCATCGGGGTGCTTCCGGAACAATGCCCGCCTGGAAGTCGAATGCCGCTCCAACCCCGAAGAACAACAACCCCTGTTCCGCGCAACGCAGGCGATCCGCATGTCGTTCCAGGAATGAAGCCATGAAACGTTCCTGTTTGGGGGTGCTCAATCCGACCCAGAAACAATGGGGCCGCGTGCGGACAATCAACTCGACCAACTGCTCCTCCTCCGCCTCATTCAGTGGCCGAAACGGCGGAGTGATTTTCCCGACGATTTGAATGCCCGGATGGCGTTCGATCAGTTTCGCCTCCAGAACATCGACCACGCCGTCGCCTCCACCCCAGAGCAAGTGGCGGCGGTTCTGTTGCAAACCATGCGCCATGTAGGCCGGCATGAACTCGGGCCCGCATACCTGACGCATGTGATCGAACCCCTGCCATCGCCCGATCCACACCATCGGTATGCCATCCGGTATGCTCAGAAAACTGCGATTGTGGATTTTCTTCAGTTCCGGGTCGTCATGCGATTCCATGACCCCGTGGACGCCGGTCACGGTCACATAACCAAGTGTCGCGGGTGAGTCAACGGCACGGTCCACCTCCGCGACCACCGCATCAGGATTTACCGCGCTGATGCCCACCCCGAGCACATTGGCCCGGGGGATGTTCGATGAAGCAAGCATGATTGCGAACTATACGCCGGTTTTCCAGCTGTATTACTGAACAACGCGTTCTCCGCGCTGGCGTTTCTCATACTGCTCCTTGATCCACCAGTAGGTAGTCTCCAAGCCGGTCTTCAAATCAATCCCCGGCTCCCATCCGAGAACCTCCTTGATCAAGGTGTTGTCCGAGTTCCTGCCGCGCACTCCCTGGGGCGCGTCGAGTTTGTATTTGCGTTTCATTTCCACACCCGCAATGCGCTCGATGATGCTGAGCGTCTCATTGATCGAAACGAGTTCACTGCGACCCAGGTTCAAGGGATCGGAGTAGGACGACGCCATGAGTTTGTCGATGCCGGTAACGCAGTCATCGATGTACATGAACGACCGGGTTTGCTCGCCATCACCCCAGATCTCGACTTCCATCGTGCCTTTGTCGATCGCATCGATGACCTTCCGACACAGCGCGGCGGGAGCCTTTTCTCGTCCGCCGTCCCAGGTGCCTTTCGGGCCATAGACGTTATGGAAGCGGAAAACCCGGATGTTCATACCGAAGTCTTGCTCAAAGTGTTTGCACAGGCGTTCCGAAAAGAGTTTTTCCCAACCGTAGCCGTCCTCGGGCATCGCGGGGTAAGCATCTGATTCTTTTAATGCGATGACAGCGGAGTCCTCTTGACGATAATCTGGATAGGCGCAAGCGGAGGAGGAATAGAAGTATTGCTTCGCTCCGCAATCTTTTGCGGCCATCAAAAGGTGCGTGCTCAATAAGACACTCAGCATGCACAGTGCTTTGTTTTTCGTGATGAAGCCCATGCCGCCCATGTTGCAGGCGAGATTATAGACTTCGTCACAGCCTGCCGCGACTTTGTAGCAGTTGGCTTTATCCTCGAGATCAAGCACGTGGTTCTCCGCCTGTGGGTGCAGTTGATACCACTTGTCGAGAGGTTTGATATCGGCCACCACGACTTGATGACCACGACTCAGGAGAACCCGTGCGAGTTCTCCTCCGATGAATCCGCCGCCGCCGGCGACCAGTATTTTTTTGCTCATGTGTTGGATTGAATAGTTGTGTGAAATGGTAATGGAAAGTACTTACGAAGCAAGAGAAGAAAGGAGCTTGCCCCACTCGTTGCTGAGATTCAGTTGTTGGGTGGCAGTGCGAAGAAATTCCCGATCAATGTTTTGCATGCGAAAATCCCTGACTGCACTCGATGAGATCAAGTTCTGGCATAAAGAAAGTTTCGGGCAAGCTTGCGATCAATCTCTTCTTCGCCGGCATCAGGGAATTGCTGCTTCAGGCAGGAACGCTTCATCTGCCTCGCCTGCCGCATGATTGCCTGGAACAACTCAAGCTTTTTTTCCCTGGTCATTTCCTTCCATATCGCCAATTGCCTGTCATCCGGCAAATCCAAGGTCCCCGCATTCATGTTCATGCTTTATTTCGGGAAATCAGCCAAGGCAGGCATCGCGGAGTATGCCCACAACCTGATCACGGTGTTTTTCGAAAGTCAATCTTTCCTGGTATGCACTTTTGGCAGCCTGGCCCATCGTGGCTAACAACCCGGGTGAATCGATGAATTTCTGAATGTATTGTTGGAGTTCTCCTATGTTGCGCGGCTCGTGAATGAAGCCGGTGACTCCCTCTTCCACCACGGAGGGAATGCCGCGCCAACGGGAAGCGATCACGGGCAAACCACTGGCCATGGCTTCCACCAACACGAGAGGGAAATTTTCCGACCCGTAGTAAGAGGGAAACACAAACAAATCGGATTGTGCATAAGCCGACCACTTGTCATCACCATACAACGCGGTTGGTTCCGGAATTTGCAGATGTTCGAGCGATTGCGTTTTTGTGACAAGCTGACGGAATTTTTCCGCAGTGGCATCGTCGGGCCATTTGCCGACATATTGCAAATGGATCCTGGCGGTTGTCGAAGACGCGATCTGCTGGCAGGCGAGCAACAAATCAAAGATGCCTTTTTCTTCGTAAAGATTACCCAAAAACAAAATCCGCAGAAATTCCGAGTGTTTTTTGGGCTGCGAGGGAGAATCGATGTTCAGACCATTCGGCACTTCGAATTCGCGCTCGGCACCGAAGTCAATACTCGGAACGGCAACATGTTGGGAAAGCGTTAGCGCCCATGCCTTGCGCCCATAGATCCAGCGGCCACAGTGGCGCCGCCACCAACTTCGCGCGAGATAGTCATTCAACCCGCCCGAGTGATAATGTAGAACGGTGCGACGGAAAAAAACACGGCAGCAACCCAAAAAAACCAAATCGCGCACAAACGGTACGAAACCCGCGCTGCCAGGAGTGTAATAAAGCACCTGCGCCTTGCTGCGGAATTTCAATCGAATGCAGCGAACCACCAAACCAATCAAGCCGAACAACTTCCCCCACGAAGCATGACCGATTTCCTGCAAGTTCTTGCTCGAACGGATTTCCAGCAAATGCTTTTGAATCGGCGACAAATCGGCATCAAACAACGCCCGCGTCGCCAACGAAGCTCCGTGCACCGGCGGCGGGACCACGCCCGCGAGAATCACATTCATGTTAGGTTGTGCCATGGCTAACCGATGCTCGAAAAAAGCACTCAACCACCGGGAGATTTCCCCTGGCCTATGCAATACAATTGGAAGCCGAGATCGCGCATTTTGACTGCGGGCAGGACGTTTCGTCCGTCAAAGGCAAAAGCGGGTTTGACCATGCGTTGATAGATTGATGCGAAATCAAGATTGCGGAATTCATCCCACTCGGTCAGCACGACCATCGCGTGCGCCTGGTCGAGCGCTGCAGCTGCGTCACTGGCAAAGTGCAAATGACTGGCCAGCAAATGTTCCGGCACACCCACATAAGCCAGGTCTTGTAAAATCGTCTCCCTCCGTACTTTGGGGTCGTAAAGACTGACGCGTGCGTTTTCCATCAACAAATCGCGCACCACATAGATCGCCGCCGATTCGCGGGTGTCGTTGGTGTCCTTTTTGAATGCGAAACCAAGAACGCCGATTTTTTTGCCCGACACCGTATTGAAAAGAGTGTGTACGATGTTTTGGGAAAAGCGCGATTTCTGCCAGTCATTCATCCGGATGACCTCGTTCCAGTATTTCGCAACGTCGGGGAGCCCGAAGTGCTCGCACAGGTAAACGAGATTGAGGATGTCTTTCTGAAAACACGAACCGCCAAAACCAACGGACGACTTGAGGAACTTGGAACCGATCCGCGAGTCGCAGCCGATCGCCCTCGCGACTTCCTCGACATTCGCACCGGTTTTTTCACACAATGCTGAAATGGAATTGATCGAAGAAATCCGCTGCGCGAGGAATGCATTGGCGACCAGCTTCGAAAGCTCGGACGACCACGTATTGGTGGTGAGGATCCTTTCACGCGGAATCCAGTTTGCATAGACCTCGACCAGGCATTCGATGGCCGCGAGGCCTTCGGGTGTCTGGTCGCCTCCGATCAAAATGCGATCCGGATTCTCCATGTCCTGCACCGCGGTTCCTTCTGCAAGAAATTCCGGATTGGAGAGAACCTGGAACATTCCCGAAAAGGAATTGGATTCAAGAATGGTTCTCATCGCCTCGGCCGTGCGCACCGGGATGGTTGACTTTTCGACAACGATCGTGGGACCATCAGCCTCTTCCGCGATCAGCCTCGCGGCTGATTCGACATAGCACAAATCCGCCGCGCGGCCCGCGCCGGCACCGTAGGTTTTCGTTGGAGTGCCTACGGCAACAAAGATCACGTCTGCATCGCGAATGTTCTCGCGCACTCTGGTGGAGAAGTGGAGGTTTTTGCCGCGGCAGGCATTGACCACATCATCCAATCCAGGCTCGTAAACGGGCAGTTGATCCGAGTTCCACGCGGCAATCCGTTTTTCGTCGATATCGACGACGTTCACAGTGATGTGCGGACACTTGTAGGCAATCATCGCCATGGTGGGACCGCCGACATAACCGGCGCCGATGCAGCAGATTTTAGTAACTTTCATGATGGGAGTTGGGATTACGCAGCGAGCCATTCAAGGCATCGGGACTCACTGGATTCAGGTGGCTGTCGCGGCGACGATTCCGCGGAAATAATCAATCGTTTTCTTGATGCCCTCGTCAAAGGAAACAACAGGCTCCCATGCCAGCAGACTTTTGGCCCTGCTGATATCCGGACGCCGCAGTTTGGGATCGTCGGGCGGCAGCGGACGTTGATCCAATACCAGCTCGATGCCACAATGCCGGGCGATTGCCTCGGCAAACTCGCGGATGCTCATTTCATGCGGATTGCCGCAGTTCACCGGCTCATGAAAATCACTTTGGGCCAGTTTCCAAATTCCCTCAACCAGATCGGAGACGTAACAAAACGAGCGCGTTTGTGAGCCATCGCCGAAGATGGTCATCGGCTCCCCGTGCAGGGCCTGACCGATGAATGCGGGCACGACGCGACCATCATCGAGACGCATCCGCGGGCCGTAGGTATTGAAAATGCGGACAATTTTCGTATCGAGCCCGTGAGCCCGATGATAGGCCATGGTCGCCGCCTCGGCATAGCGCTTGGCTTCATCGTAGCAACTGCGAATCCCGATGGGATTGACATTGCCCCAGTAACTTTCCTGCTGGGGATGAAGCTCGGGGTCGCCGTAAACTTCCGAGGTTGAGGCGACCAGAAACGAAGCTTTTTTCCGCAACGCCAGCTCAAGGGCGTTGTGCGTGGCATACGAACCGGCCTTGAGGGTTTCCACGGGAATCTGCACGTAATCGATGGGGCTCGCGGGAGATGCCATGTGGAAGACGAAGTCCACCGGACCATCGACATCGAACGGTTCGGAAACGTCATGCTCGATGAACGAAAACTCCGGACGTTGCGCCAGGTGTTCGATGTTGCGGGCGTTTCCCGTGACAAAATTATCGAGCGCAACGACTTTCAAGCCGTCGCCCAACAAACGATCAATCAGATGAGATGGGACAAAACCCGCACCGCCCGTTACTACAGCTGTTTTTTGAGAGTTGCTCATGATGTAAAATGCTGAACTGAGAAGATCTTCCGTGCCATTGCCCGATCCGTTTCCTCAAGCAACCGCGCCGTATTTCTTGATCAACTTTTCGGCCTCGGCCAACGCCATGCCGGTGACCTGGTCCATGTTGTAATACCGATAGGTTCCCAGTCGACCGATGAACGACACATTGTCGAGCTTGTCGGCCAGTTCCTTGTAACGCTTGAAAAGTATGGCGCTGTCTTCCGTTGGCACCGGATAAAACGGCTCGTTTTCCCTGGTCCAGTCCTGCGGATATTCCCTGACGATGGTCGTGGCATCGATCTGCTGTCCCGTGGCGTGCTTGATTTCCAAAATTCTCGTGTAAGGAACATCGAGATCGGGATAATTCACCTGCATTGCCGGCTGCCAGTAACCCGGCTTCCCGGAAATTTCCTCCCGGTCTGCCAATTCCTTGCCACGGAAACTTTCATGCTCGAATCGCAGCGACCGGTACGGCAGGGAACCGTAGCAATAGTCAAAATAGGCATCGATCGGCCCGGTGTAGATGAGATGTTTGTAATCCCAGTTGTTTTTTTCGTCAGCAAAATCAACGCCCAACCTCAACTCGAGCCCGGAAGACTGATGCACCATGTTTTCAAAAAGCGCTGTGTAACCTTGGGCGGGCAGTGCTTGAAACTCATCCACAAGATAGCGGTTGTCGCGGTTCAACCGGATCGGGATTCGGCCGCAAACCGAGGAATCAAGCTCGCGCGGGTGGCGACGCCATTGTTTGACGGTGTATTGTTCAAAAAAGATCCGGTAAAATTCCCATCCGACCTGGCTGATGATGACCTCCTCGGAATTCGACGGATTGTCGATCGCGATTTTGTGCTCATCGAGCCAGGTTTTCCACTCGGACTCTGTTGCCGGGCGACCGAGCCATTCCTCGAAGGTGTTCAGATTGATGGGAAAACTCCAATAGCGTCCCTGCGTGAAACTTTTGATTTCGTAGGCAACCTGATGCCAGTCGGTGAAACGCGAGAGGTAGTCAACGATGCGTTGGGAGTTGGTGCGGAAATAGTGCGGTCCGTAACGATGAATCAATACGCCTGCAGAATCGATGCAATCATAGGCATTGCCCCCGAGATGGTTCCTTTTATCCAGCACCGTGCAGGAAAAACCGGCATTGCAAAAACGCTCGGCAGCCACCAAACCTGAAAAGCCGGCACCGATAATCAAGATATCCGTTTGCTGCCTTTCTGGCATGATGTTCATCTGAAGTTGGATGTTGCCAGCTGAATCGGGAAATCACGCGACCGAACAGCGGCAACGCTTTTAGATTTTCCAAGACGCTGCCGCCCTTGGTCGAAAGCCGCATTTCCGCAGCAAAACCCGAGAACAACTTTCAGGAGACTTGAGGTTGCAACCTTTATGGCACAAGGGATTGTCACTCCCAAGGCGAGGATAGTTGGGAGCGGGGTTTGTTCAAGAAAAAATGAACAAATATTTTTTGCTGCGAGCTAAGATCGCCGGACAAGCGGAATTCCCGGGTCCGCGGAGCCGTCGGAGTTGGCTTCGCGCGTTGCTTGCAGGAGCAACCGGACGGTGCTTGACCTGCTCCGGGAATTTCTGTCTGATCCCCCGCGTGATCGCAACCGTTCATAGCATCGACCCGGTAATTTTCGACATTTGGGGTCCTGTCAAACTTCGCTGGTATGGACTCGCCTATCTGCTGGCCTTTGTTGTCGGTTACTACCTCTTGCGCTTTCTTTCCCGCAGAGGTCTCTGGGTGATCGCTGAAAACAAGATCGGCGACTTCATCGCCTTGCTTGCCATGCTGGGTGTATTCCTCGGGGGACGGCTGGGATACGTGTTGTTTTATATGATTCCCAAGGAGGGCTGGTCCTTTTTGGCCAAAGATCCGCTGGTGATTTTCAAAGTCTGGGAAGGAGGCATGGCCAGTCACGGAGGGTTTTTGGGAGTGGCGATCTTCACTTACTTCTATGCCCGCAAGCACCAGGTGTCGTGGACGGGAATTGGCGACGGCATTTGCATCGTCGCACCGCTCGGATTGATGTTCGGACGCATCGCCAATTTCATCAATGGCGAGCTGTATGGACGCGCGGCGAGCGGAGTGCCCTGGGCGATGAAATTTCCCCACGCGCTGGCGGAAGAACCGGTTGAGAAAATGGAAAACCTCTTGACCGCCACCGCGGAGCGGGCGCCGATGTACCAGGAAATGGTCGCGACACCGGAAGGCCTGACCTATGCGGTTCGCGAGTCCACCACCGTGAGGGAAATCGCCGAACAGTATCTAACAGCCCGACATCCGTCGCAACTCTATGAAGCGCTGCTCGAGGGCGCGGTATTGTTCGCCGTCATGTGGGTTCTGCGGTTCCGCTATCCCAAAGCGCCGCACGGGATGATATGCGGGGTGTTTTTCATTCTCTACGGCGCGTTCCGGACATTTGTCGAACTCTACCGCGAGCCGGATTCCAGCTTGATTGGTGGACTGACCAAAGGCCAGTTTTACTCGCTGTTCATGATTGTCGCCGGCGTGGCATTCCTTATTCACGCATCGCGATCCAAACCCGCGGAGCCCGAATCAAACAAGGCCCAGTAGTCGACGGAATCAATTCCGCGGAATCGTCAGCGACTTGCCAACCGTTAGATTGCTTCCCTTGATGCCGTTGGCTTTTTGGATGGCCGACACGCTTGTATTGTGTCGAAGTGCCAGCGCATAGAGCGTGTCTCCTTTTTTCACGACCACCCGTGTCGAAGATGAGGGCCGGGGTTTGGAAGCGACTGTTTTCGATTTCGTTTTGGGCTTTGACGTGGTCTTCACCACCGCAGGTTCCGGCTTCGATTTGGTCTTGGGCGTGGTCTTCACCACCGCAGGTTCAGGCTTCGATTTCGTCTTGGGCGTGGCCTTCACCACCACAGGTTCAGGCTTCGGTTTGGAAACCGTGCGGACCGGCGCGTCGGCAGGTTTGGGCTTGGTCGTAGTGGACTTCACGGTTTCGGAAGATCGCTTCACAACCGGAGGAGGTCCTGCGACCGCAAGGTCGGCAGAACCGGAAGAGGGCTTCCGGGAACTGCCGCCACTGGAAAGCGGGGTCAAGTTGGCCGGCGGATTGTCATTGCCAGTCAGCAATGCCTGCTCGTTTTGCGGAACAGGGGGCGGTGACTTTGCCGCACGTCCCCAGCGGGAGGGCGAATCGGCCAGTTCCTCCACGTAGTTGCCCCGGCTGTCGAACGGCCCGTATCCAGGATGCGTGCCGGTATTGCTGGTGGCATTGTTGCAGGACGGCGAGATCAGGGCGGCCAGAGCCGCGAAAAGCATCCCGCCCACAGCCGTGGTGGAAAATCGAATCGGCAAAAGCTTCATAAGGAATTTTACTATGGTTAACGTAATTCGCAGCCCGAAAATTCACGGGAAATCAAAACGGCAGATGTGTTTCCCGTTTTCGATGGAAACCCGAAACAACACGGCACCCGCCGCGGATGTGGATTTGGCAGATTCACAGCAGCACTCGACAAACCGGGTGAGTTTATCGCGAGCCTGATTCTTGGATGATCTGACATTGATTGAGTATGATAAATACCGGGAACAGGACTCGAACCTGCACAAGCTAGCTCACCTGATCCTAAGTCAGGCGCGTCTACCAATTCCGCCATCCCGGCGCGAGGGGAGTGTTATGCGGAATGACGACACTGGCAAGCAGCGATTCCATAAAAAATGAATCGAACCAACCGAATGTCGCGAACTCACGCCAATGCAAGCAAGCGGGCCTTGAGTTGATCTTTGGTAACGTTGGCACCGACGATTTGATCCTTCACTTCGCCGTTCTTGAAAAACAGCAGAAATGGAATGGAGCGGACACCATATTTCACGGAAAGATCGCGGGCCTCGTCAACATTGAGTTTGCCCACCTTCGCCTGACCAGACACCTCCTCGGAAAGCTGTTCGATGAGGGGACCAATTGCTTTGCAGGGACCACACCATTCCGCCCAGAAATCGACAAGAACCGGAACCGTGGAATCGATGACTTCCGCCTGGAAGTTTGCATTAGAGAGTTGAATTGCCATGGGCGGAAGATGGACGCATATCCACCAAACGTCAAGAGCCGCGCGAAAAAAATCCGCACGGCTCGATGGAAGATGGATAACCAACCCTGTTGGAAAAAAGGCCGATCGCGCCGATGAGGCTTAGATCGGTGCGTTCCAGGTCAGGATGGCAATGGTCAGGGCGGTTGCGCCGAGAATGATATTGATGATGGGAAGTGCCATGATAATGATGTGTTAGAGATGGATCAAAGACGGTGGATTATTCAAACAACTTGTCCCAGCCTTCCCAAATGGAAATCGACATGCACTGGAAAGCAAGAACGCCGCAGGCGGCAAGGAACCCGAAAATGGACAAAACCGTGATCAGGGTTTGCGGTTTTTCCTCCTCTTCCTCCTCGGACTGGAATGTTGCCATCTGGGTGTAGGCAACCGAACCGGTTCCCAAGGGCTGTGTCGGCGGTGCAAGTTGAACCGTTGCCTTGGGCAGGGCGATTGTGGGACCGGGAAGCGGCGCTTTGGTGGGTGCGCTACCTGGCACTGAGGGCGCTCCAATCGCAGGAACAGGTGGCGCGGTTTTGAGTGGCACCGTGGGAGCACCGGTCGCGGTTCCGGGATTCAGTTTGATTGTCGGCGCCGCAACAGGACGCGCCACGGGCGGGCCAGCGGTTTTGAGCGGGATTGTTGGTGCGGGTGGAGGTGCGGAAGACGTGGGGGCAGGCGCACCTGGAACGCCCGGAGCAGCAAGTCCGGAAATGGGAACAGTCGGACGGGGCGGCCCAACAGTGGGAGTCGGCGGCCTGGGAATCACAGGAGCAGCCAGAGGCGCGGTCGCTTCAGGGGCACCCTGTGCATCACTGGCCTTGAGAGTAACACGCACAGTCTCCTTTTTCAGGGGAATGCTCGAAGTTTGTTTGGATGGTATTTCGTTTTGTTCGTCGCTCATCTGATGGATCTTTCAGTGTCTGCGGATGAGGAAATCGCAAATCGCCTGCCTTGTCAAACAGGTAAATCAAACTTTTGACGTTTTCCCTGAAGTCAGCGGAAATGAACCGGCAACTCCTTGAGCAGCTTCTCCAGAATCATCGCGTGCGCGGCATCGACTTCCTCCGCCTTGAGGGTCCGGTCCGCGGCGCGGTAGTGAAAGCGATAGGCCATCGATTTCCGGGATGCATCGAGCTTTTGCCCGGTGGGATCGCAGAAAACATCAAAACAATGGAACTGCTCCAGCAATGGCTGGCGGACCGCCGCGATGACATCATCGACCTTCGCGGCCATGAGATCGGCGGGCATCTCCATTGCCGCGTCCCGTGACGATCCGGGAAACTGCGGCAGCTCTTCGACCGCAATGCGTTGCCCGATCAACTTGCGCAGTTTTGCCAGATCAAGCTCGGCGAGCCAAACCGGCGCGGTGAAATCCAGCGCCCGTTCGCGCGACGGCAGCAGGCGCGCGGCGACACCCAGGTTGACACCGTCGCAAAGCACATCGCAGCCAAGCACAAAACCGGGTCGCTCCCGCGGACTGAACCGCACGTTTTTTCCCGGCAACATGCGGGCGATCACCGCTTTCAAATCATGGATCTCGCACCGACCCGGCGAGCTGGCCCAGCTATCGGATGCGAACGGACCCGATAGCACAATCGCCAGCGAATCCGATTCGTTGTCGCGCGATTTCCCACCACCGCTGTGTCGGAACACGCGCCCTAATTCAAAAAACCGCAGCGACTTGAGGCCCTGGCGCACGTTGCGCTCGGCTGTCGCCACCAACCCGGGCACCAGGCTGGGGCGCAAGATCGCATGGTCTTCGCTCAAGGGATGGCTGACCCGGATGACATCGCCTTCCTGCAAAGGGCGCAAAGGCAATGCATCGATCATCTGTTTCTCGGAAATCAACTTGATGGTCTGGGATTCATACAAACCCAATGCTGCCAGTGTGCGCCGCAATGCCATGTCGATGTCTGCGGCGGCATCGACCTCGCTGGCGGGTACAAAGGTCGCGCGCAGCCTTGCGGGCACGCGTTCGAGCCCGTGCACGCGGGCGATTTCCTCGACCAAATCAATGTGTCGTTGCAGATCCGCGCGGGCGGCGGGGATCCGCCATTGGTTTTCGCCCTCGGCGACCAGACCCAATCGTTGCAGAATATCCCCGGCCTCTTCGAGGGAAATGCTGCCGCCCATCAGTTGATCGAGCCGGGCGACATCGAGTTCCACCACGCCTGTCAATTCAACGGGTTTTCCCGTCTGGTATGTTTCACCCTCGACGCGGCCGCCGGCGATTTCCCGAATCAATTGCAGCGCGCGCGCGGCTGCGGGCAGCACGCCTTGGGGGTTGACACCTCTCTCGAAACGATACGAGGAATCGCTGCTGAGCAGATGAGCGCGCGATGTCGCACGGATTTTTTGCGGATCGAAATACGCCGATTCCAACAAGACATCGACCGTTTTTTCGGTCACACCGCTGGCAGAACCACCCATGATTCCCGCCAGGGCGAGTACCTGGCCGCGTTCATCGGAGATCAACAGGTCACCGCCGCGCAATTCGTAACTGCTGCCATTCAATGCGGCAAACGACTCGCCGGCAACAGCGCCGCGCAGATGGATTTTTCCGCCGACTTCCGCCGCGTCGAAGGCATGCAGTGGCTGGCCGGTCTCGTGCAGAACAAAGTTGGTGATGTCGACAATGTTGTTGATCGGTCGGAGGCCGATCGAAATCAAACGCTGCTTCAGCCATTCCGGACTGTCGGCGACCGCGACCCCGGAAATTTTCGTTAGAGTGTACAATGGACAGTCGGACGGCGCGTCATTGACGATCATGTCTCCACCGTCACGCACAGGCAGGGCGGGCAGATCCCAGTTCCGATGTTCCTGCCACAACAAGGCCTCGAGTTCATAGGCCAGCCCGCGGTGGCTCAGCAAATCGGGTCGGTTCGGCGTGACCTCCACTTCCAATAAAACATCGGATTCAAAAATCTGCTGCAAGGGAGTGCCGATCACCGGGTCGCCTTCCAGAATCAACAGGCCGTTTTCCTTGTCGACCAGGCCGATTTCGGATGCGGAACAGAGCATGCCTTTCGATTCGACACCGCGCATTTTCGCCTCGCCAATCGCAAAACCGCCGGGCAACACCGCGCCGGGCAGGGCGCAAGGGACCTTGTCACCGACCTTGTAATTCTGGGCTCCGCAGACGATCTGGCGCAGACTCCCCTCCCCTGCATCCACCTGGCAAACCTTGAGCCGGTCGGCGTTCGGATGCT
>Ga0209400_1000331_pt1 | contig 40991 bp, 32 predicted proteins | sample M_130807_EF_Meta_FD_187313 | JGI IMG/M metagenome (GOLD analysis project Ga0209400, IMG submission 187313) | Freshwater microbial communities from Lake Montjoie, Canada to study carbon cycling - M_130807_EF_MetaG (SPAdes) (version 2) | ecosystem: Environmental > Aquatic > Freshwater > Lake... | reverse complement strand
CTGCTCGATTTCTTGCGCCGTCAGCGGCTTTGGCTTGGCGCCCGCATTCATCACCTGCAATTGTGCCGTAGCATTTTCTTCAAAATGCACAGCATCTGAAATCAGCGCGGGCAGGCTTTCAGCCACCAGCAAGAGACCATGTGCGCGCATCAGTGCGACATGATGGTGGGCCAGTGTCGCAGCGAGCTCTTTGCCTTGCTGCGGATATTTAATGTGGCTGGGATCGGGATGTGTCGGGATGCCGCTCGCCCAACGTGTGGCGCGTGCGCGCATGGGCAGAAGCTGGACATTTTCCATCATGGTGAAGGCAATGGCGAGATCCATATGGCTGTGCAGGCTTGCATTCACGTCAGGGCGTGCGCGCATGGTTTCGATATGGATCGCTGTTTCAGACGGTGGCTTGCCGTCGCCGTCGATCACTTTGCCGTCGAAATCAACGGTGAGAATACGCTCAGGCGCCAGTTCAGCGCGCGAATCTGTGCGGCGCTGGATCATCAGCGCATCTTGGCCCGGTACGCGCACAGCAATATGTCCGCTATACTGAAGGATGTTCATCTCTTCGAGCATGCGCGTGACCGCGCAGACTTCGGCTGCCAGTCGTTGTTTGCTGTTCAGTGAATTCAGTGCAGACATATCAGTGTCTCCCATTTTCTTGTTTCTTGAAAAAGAAACCGCCGGCTTTTGGCCGGCGGTTGAATTGTCACATTAGACGATGATCTTGGTGCCTGTGCTCGCCGGGAAAATGTCTTCCGGCTTGACGTGCTTGTGGGCAATGCCCTGCTGATACGTATAGAGCAGCATTTGTTCCCAAGTGGCGCGGTTTTCATCTATACCGAAGGGGAATGTGTCGCCCATCATGTCGCGCATGCGGCGCGCATAAGTCGGCAACCACGGCAGCGGATAACGCGAGACGGCGGGGTCGAACAGGCGCTCGATGGAGCGGTTCTTTGACTCGACGAAAGCGTTGAAGAGATTGCGCGGCACCCACGGGTTCTCATCCACGATGGATTTCTTCATCGCGATGATGTGCATGATCGGCCAGACCTTGGTCTTGGCGTAATAATCTTCTTCCATCTCGAGATATTCGGGGAAGAGGCGCACAACATTCGGGTCGCCTTCCAGGAAGCAGGTCGGCGGACGCGCGATGATCGCGCAATCGATTTCGCCAGAGGCCAGCATTTCCGACAGCGACTTGTCCGACACGCGGGTGAGCTTGAGGCCCTCGGGGAGGTTCAGCTCGACCTTTTCGATACGGCCCGGTGAATTGGCGCCCGCCTGATACCAATGCACATCCGTCAGCTTCACGCCGCAATCATTGTGCATCCAGCCGCGCATATAGACGGCAGCCGAGTGCGCCCATTCCGGCGATCCGACGCGCTTGCCCTTCAGGTCGCCAATCGTCTTGATGCCGGAATTCTTGTTCACATAGAAAGACGAGAAGCGGAACAGACGCGAGCAAACGACCGGCAGGCCGACAATGTCGCAATCGTCGCGGGTGATCTGCGTCGAGAATTTCGCAAAGGACAATTCGCTGACGTCGAATTCGCGGTTGAACGTCTGGCGGGCGAAGATTTCATGGTGACCCAGCGTCAGCCAATTGTGGTCAATGCCCTCGGCCTTGACGAGGCCCATGCGGAAATCGCGGAAATGATCGTAATCGGTTGTCGCGATGCTGAGTTTCAACTGGCTCATCTGCCCACCCCTCCAAAGCTTGTTATCTGCGGGTCGCTGCCCTCGGGGCGCGGACCGTCCCGGTTCTGATACATGAAAGGGCGGCGATGGGGAATATGGGCGGGCCGTCATTGCGGGGACATGCGGACCCCTTTATGGTTTGAAAACAGAAGAATCTGGCCGCTTGCCTGATAAGGAAATGCGCATGCTTCGTTGGTCCATCGCTACCGTCTCCATGGGGGGCACGCTGGAGGCGAAACTGGCCGCCGTGGCCAGAGCCGGGTTTCGCGCTGTCGAGATCTTTGAAAATGACCTGACCTTCTTCTCTGGCAAGCCCAAGGATGTGCGCTCGCGCTGTCAGGATTTGGGGCTGGAGATCATTGGTCTGCAGCCGCTGCGTGACTTTGAATCCATGCCTGAGCCGATGCGCTCGCGCAATTTCGACCGCGCCGAGCGTAAATTCGACCTGATGGAAGAATTAGGCACGCGTTTTTTAGGCATGTGCTCGTCCGTCTCCGAAGATAGTGCCGATGACAAGCATCGCTCTGCGGCTGATCTGGCGGAGCTCGCTGATCGTGCTGCGCAACGCGGCTTTCGCTTGGGCTATGAGGCACTCGCTTGGGGCCGCTATGTGAAAGACTGGATGCAGGCCTATGAATTGGTCTGCTTCGCTGATCGCCCCAATCTCGGCATCGTGCTCGATAGTTTCCATATTTGCGCCAACAAAAACCCGCTGGCGCCGCTGGCTGATATTCCGGCTAGCCGCATCGGCCTTGTGCAATTGTCGGATGCGCCCGGCATTTTGATGGACCCGATGTCGCTGTCGCGCCATCACCGCTGCTTTCCGGGGCAGGGCGATCATCCGGTGGCCGAGTTTCTGGATTGCGTGATGAAGACGGGCTATCGCGGTCCCGTCTCGTTGGAAGCGTTCAACGATCATTTCCGTGGCGCGCCAGCGGCCATGATTGCGCAAGATGGCATGCGCGCGCTGCAGATTGCTGGTGAGACACTCGACAAGGGTCGCGTCGAACAGGGCCTCGCGCCTTTGCGGATCGGTGGCGAATTGCCGGAAGCCTCGCCGATTGGCGGCATTGAATTTGTCGAATTCACCACCGGCTCATCTGGCCCGAATGCCTTTGTCAATCTGCTCGAAGGTCTGGGCTTTACGCGCGTGGCGCGACATCGCTCGAAAGAGGTTGATCTTTATCGGCAGAATGATCTGAACATTGTCGTCAACAGCGAGCAGGATGGCTTTGCTCATGCATTTGGTCTGCTGCATGGCACATCCATGTGCGCTTTGGGCCTGCGCTTTGACAATCCGGAGCGCGCGCTGGAGCGTGCCAATGCTCTAGGCGCGCCGACCTATTTCGGCCGCATCGGGCCGGGTGAAGATCTCATTCCGGCAGTGGCGGGCGTTGAAAATTCATTGATCTATTTCATGGGCGCGCGCCAAGAAGGTGCGCAGACCAATTGGGATCGCGACTTTGTCTTTGACAAGGCGGAGGCGCCGGGCTCGCTGAAATGTTTCGACCATTTTTCGAATGTGCTGCGCCGCTCGGAGTTTCTGTCCTGGATGACCTTCTACAAAAGCGTGCTGGGTCTGGTGAATGACCCGCAGGTGGAAGTGGCCGATCCTTATGGGGCTTTCTACAGCCGCGTGATCCGCTCGCCGTCGAGCACGTTGCGCATTCCGCTCAATATCGCCGATGGTGGCTCAACCGCGGTCTCGCGCTTTATCGATGCCTTTGGTGGCTCGGGCGTGCAGCATATTGCGCTGGAAACCGGCGACATTTTTGCCTTTGTCGAAGCAGCTGTCGCGCGCGGGGTGAAGTTTCTCACCATTCCGGACAATTATTACGACGATCTGTCGGCACGCTTTGTTGATCTCGATAATGATCTCATCGAGCAGATGCGCACCTATGGCATCCTCTATGATCGCAATCGCTCGGGCGAATTCTTCCAGATTTACACGGCGACTTTCGAGAAGACCTTCTTCTTCGAGATTGTCGAGCGTCGCAATTACGAGCTCTTCGGGGCCGCCAATACGCCTGTGCGCTTAGCATCGCAGGTGGCAGAACAAGAACGCATGGGGTGGTGACGTCCCGTGGCCGTCGTTGCGAGCCGTAGGCGAAGCAATCCAGGGGAATACGTGCGGCTCTGGTTTGCTTCGCTGCGCTCGCAATGACGGCGTGACTGAAAATATAAAAGGGGAAACGACATGAGACTCTTCCGTTGCGCCTGTCATTCAGGCCTTTCCTATCTGCGCTCGCCAGCTGACATCGCCTCGGGCGCACCGGCACCCAAGTCCGGCGGCAAGGTTGATGCGTCGGTGTTCAAAGATATTGCTGCTGCAAGCCGCATTCTGGCCGATCAAGGTGTGGTTGACGGGTTTGGTCACGTCTCCATGCGCCATCCGCATGATCCCAATCGCTTCCTGATGTCGCGTTCCTTGGCCCCCGCGCTTGTGACGCCCGACGACATTCTCGAATATGATCTGGAATGCGAATGTGTGGATGCACGTGGCTTCGGCTCGTTTCTGGAACGCTTCATTCACGGTTCGATCTATCGTGCGCGCCCTGACATTAATGCGGTCGCTCATTCCCATTCGCCCAATGTCATTCCCTTCGGTCTGACGGGTCGCCCGTTGCAGGCGATGTTCCACAATGCCGCTTTCATTGCGCGTGGCGTGCCGGTTTTCGATATTTCGGAAAAATTTGGCGCGACCGATATGTTGGTTGGCAACAACCCCAAGGGTGATGCGCTCTCGGATGTGCTGGCTGACAAGGATGTCGTGCTGATGCGCGCGCATGGTTCTGTGGCCACTGGCCCCGATTTGCAGACAGCTGTGTTCCGCGCGGTTTACACGGAATTGAATGCGCGCATGCAGGTCACGGCCACTATGCTGGGTGGAAACATCGCGGCACTCTCGCCTGAAGAAGGCCGCTTGGCTGATGAAGTGAATCGCAATGCCGGTTTCCGCGCTTGGGACTTGTGGAAGTCCCGCGTCGGTTTCTAAAAGAGGTTTGATATGTCGCAGAAGAATGATCCGCGCCAAGAGTTGGTTGATTGCATCCGTATGCTGGAAAAAGCGGATATTATCGACCACAACGGCCATGTCTCCATCCGTTATGGCGACAATCTGCTCATCAACAATGGCTCGGCGGTAAAGGGCCTGATGACGCAGGTTGATCTTGTCGAGATCGATATGGATGGCCATGTGGTCTCGGGCAAAGGCAAGCCGCCGCTTGAGTTTCACATCCACACCGAAATCTATCGCGCGCGCCCTGATGTGCAGGCTGTGGCGCACACGCACCCGAAGTGGTCGACCTTTCTGACCATGGTCGGAAAACCCTACAAGCATGTTTATGCGCAGGGCGTGTTGCTGGGCGATATGCCGGTGATGAATACGCCGATGTCGGTCAACACCAAGCCGATGGGCGAGCGTCTCGCGCAAACACTTGGCAAGCGTCCCGCGGTTTTGCTGAAATCACATGGCGTAACGATTGTCGGTACTAATATGATCGAATGTTTTGCGCTCGCAGCCTATGTCGAAGAAAATTGCTATCGCCAATATATGGCCGAGCAGCTGGGCGAGCCTTACGAATTTTCCGAAGAAGAAAAGAAGGCTTGCTACGAGAAGCTCTGGTCAACGAGCTTGTTCCAGAAGACGTGGGATCATTACCGCTCGAAGGTGGCGGGCTAACAGCCCGTCATTGCGAGCGTCAGCGACGCAATCCAGAAGCCTCACGCACGCATCTGGGTTGCCGCGTCCCCTTCGGCTCCTCGCAATGACGTTACTTAAATCGTTGCTTCCATCATGGCACGCAATTCCGGCGTGACTTTCGGCTCGATGCCGAACCAGTCGCGGAAGGCCGGGCGGCCTTGGTGCAACAGCATGCCAAGGCCATTGACGGTCTTGTTGCCGCGCTCGCGCGCTTCTTTCAGAAGCGGCGTTTCTTTCGGAATATAGACAATGTCTGACACCAGCGCGTGTTTGGGCAATTTGGCGAGCGACAGATCAAGCGCGCTCTGGCCAACCATGCCTTGGCTTGTTGTATTCACCACCATGGCGGCGTCTTCGAGCGCTGCGTGGCGATCGTCCCACGCCACAGCTGTCATCGGCGCGCCGAATTCGCGTGCGAGACCTTGGGCGCGTTCGGGTGAACGATTGATGATGCGAATATCTTTTGCGCCGCGATCAGCGAGCGACAAAGACACGGCACGTGCGCCGCCGCCCGCACCCATAATCACAACGGGGCCGGCATCGGCTTTCCAGTCCGGCACGTCTTCGAGGATGCTGTTGATATAGCCATAGCCGTCGTTGTTGGAGCCCTTCAGCGAGCCGTCTTTGCGCACCACCACGCAGGAGATTGCGCCGATGCGCTTCGCCGTCTCGTCGATCTCGTCCATGAAAGCCATGGCGGTTTCTTTATGCGGGATCGTCAGATTGCAGCCTGCGAAGCCAAGTGCATGCAAAGCCTTCAGCGCGGGGCCGATTCCATCGGGCTCAACGGCCAGTGGCAGATAGGTGCCGGCCAGATTGTGCGTCTTGAACCAGTAATTGTGCATCATCGGCGAGCGAGAATGCATCACGGGCCAGCCCATGACACCGGCAAGAAGGGTACTATCAGGATGCGCCATAAGATTCTCGGAAGTGAAAACGGCTGCGCCCCCGCTGCCGGAGGCTCGCGGGTTTCTAGCGGGTCAGGGCGCGTCCGTCGAGTTTGACCTTTGGCCCGTCAGACTTGGCGCAGAATCTGCGCCATATAGGCCTCAATCGAGGCCCAGTTGCGCCCTGCGGCGATGGCGGCGCGATAGGAGCCGACAATGCGCGCGGCAAAGGCGCTCTCGGATGCTTTGCGGTCCAGCACCACCTGCGTCTTGGCGCGCATGGCGGCGATCACATCGGGCGGGAAGGCGGTGACTTTGGCGCCTGCTGCGACCAGCTCGACAATGGCTTGCGCATTGCTCGCCTGCGCTTCCACAAGGCCTGCACTATGTTCAGCCGCGCAAGCGGTCTCGACAATGGCGCGCAGATCTTCGGGCAGTTTTTCGAAAGCGGGAATCGAGAGCAAAGCTTCAGCCGCGCCATTGGGCTTGTTGAAGCCCGGCATATGATAGACGGGCGCGTATTTCTGAAAGCCGAGCGGCTGGTCATTGACGGGTGCAAGCAATTCGACCGCGTCAATCGTGCCGCGCTCAAGGGCTGGCAGAATATCGCCCGGCGCAATGGATTGCGGCGTGGCGCCGAGTTCCTTGTAAATCTCGCCGCCCAAACCCTGCACGCGAATGCGCAGGCCTTTGAGATCCTCAACCGATGTAATGGGTTTGCGAAACCAGCCACCCATCGACGGGCCTGTGTTGCCAGCGAGTAATCCCCGCACGCCAGCGGGGCGATAAAACTCGTCCCACAATTGCTGGCCGCCGCGCTGTTCAATCCATGTCTGATGTTCAATTGGCGGCAGACCAAAAGGCGCGGTGGTGAACAAGGCAGCGCCGGGCATTTTGCCGTCCCAGAAGAAGGAGGCTGTGTGGCCCATTTCTGCGACGCCTGTCGAGATCGCTTCAAACACGCCGAAGGCTGGCACAATGGAGCCGGCGGCAAAGACTTCCACCTGCATGCGCCCGCCGCTCATCTTGTTGATGCGCTGAGCGAGCCGTTCAGCCGAGACGCCGGGGCCGGGGAGATTCTTCGTCCATGACGTGATCATGCGCCAACGGATTGGCGCTTGCGCGCGCGCGACATGCGGGGCCGCAAGAGTGGCGGCTGCAGAGGCAGCGAGAAGTGCGCGGCGTGAGGGTGTGTTCGTCATTTTTCCAAATCAATCAGATCGTCATTGCGAGCGAAGCGAAGCAAACCAGAGCCGCGCTTGGGGCCTCTGGTTTGCGTCGTCGCTTGGCTCCTCGCAATGACGGCGAGGAGCGAGTTTGGCTTTAGCTCTTGACGTAAAGCTGGCCGCCGCTCTTCAGGAACTCGGCGCTCTTGTCCGCCATTCCCTTTTCGCGTTCGGCAATGACAGCGGCTTCAGCGCGCAGATCCTGCGAGATTTTCATCGAGCAGAATTTCGGTCCGCACATCGAGCAGAAATGCGCGACCTTGTGCGCATCTTTCGGCAGCGTCTCGTCGTGGTAGCAACGTGCTGTATCGGGATCGAGGCCCAGATTGAACTGGTCTTCCCAGCGGAAGTCGAAACGCGCGCGTGACAAAGCATCGTCGCGCACTTGCGCCGCCGGGTGGCCCTTGGCCAAGTCAGCTGCGTGAGCGGCAATGCGGTAGGTGATGACGCCGACCTTCACATCGTCACGATCGGGCAGGCCGAGATGTTCTTTCGGCGTGACATAGCAAAGCATGGCGCAACCAAACCAGCCGATCATCGCCGCACCAATGCCCGACGTAATGTGGTCATAGCCCGGTGCAATATCGGTGGTCAGCGGTCCAAGCGTGTAGAAGGGAGCCTCGTGGCATTCCTTCAGCTGCTTTTCCATATTGATCTTGATCTTGTGCATCGGCACATGGCCGGGGCCTTCGATCATGACTTGGCAGCCCTTTTCCCAAGCGCGCTTGGTCAGTTCGCCCAGAGTTTCGAGCTCGGCAAATTGCGCCGCGTCATTGGCATCAGCAATGGAACCCGGACGCAAGCCATCGCCCAGCGAGAAGGAGACGTCATACTTGCGCATGATGTCGCAGATCTCGTCGAAATGCGTATAGAGGAAGCTTTCCTGATGATGTGCCAGACACCAGCGCGCCATGATCGAGCCACCGCGCGAGACAATGCCCGTTGTGCGCTTGGCAGTGAGCGGCACGTAGGCGAGACGCACGCCGGCATGAATGGTGAAATAATCGACGCCCTGTTCGGCCTGTTCGATGAGCGTGTCGCGGAACACTTCCCATGTCAGCTTGATGGGATCGCCATCGACCTTTTCCAGCGCCTGATAGATCGGCACCGTGCCAATCGGCACAGGCGAATTGCGCATGATCCAGTCGCGGATGTTGTGGATGTTGCGGCCCGTGGAGAGATCCATCACGGTGTCTGCGCCCCAGCGGATCGACCAGACGAGCTTTTCGACTTCTTCGGCCATCGACGAAGTGACGGCGGAATTACCGATATTGGCATTCACCTTCACGAGGAAGTTGCGGCCAATGACCATCGGCTCGAGTTCGGGATGGTTGATGTTGGCGGGAATAATCGCGCGGCCGCGGGCGATTTCATCGCGCACGAATTCCGGCGTCACGAAAGCGGGAATGTCAGCGCCAAAGCTTTCGCCATCAGCGAGCTTTTCCTGCGCTTCGGCGCGTGCGGCTTCGCGGCAAAGATTTTCGCGATGCGCGGCATAGATCATTTCTTCAGTGATGATGCCTGCGCGCGCAAATTCATATTGCGTGACATGACCAGCGCCACCCATGAGCGGTGCGGTGATGGCGGGGCAGGGCGGCACCAGCTTGTCGGGTGACACATCGCCATTGTCTTCCGGCTTCACAGCGCGGCCAGCATAGGTGCTGAGATTGGCGCGGCGTGCGAGCCAAGGCGCGCGGATGCGCTTCAGGCCTTTGGCCAGATCAACGGCAATGTCGGTTTCGGTGTATGGGCCTGACGCATCATAGACGCGAACGGGCGGCTCTTTGGGGTCGGTGACCGAGATTTCGCGGTAGGGGACTTGAACATCCGGGTGGCCGGGGACCGTGTAATAGACCTTCTTCGAGCCGGTCAGCGGGCCGGTGGTCACGGTTTCGGGCACAATGGTCCCTGATTTCGGCTGGATGTTCATTTAGGTCGTCCTCCGTTTCGGCCGGTTTGGCTAGCGGTCAGGAGGAGATGGCCTTGTGTGGCCCGCCCGTCCCTGTCGCCGGCATTATCCGGATCAGGTTCAATGGGTATGATCTCAGCCGCCGGACCATCCGGCAGCACCCCATGGCTTATGAGGAGACGTTACTCTTGTGGGCGGGAGGGTGCAAGGGCGGGGCCGTCATTGCGAGCCATAGGCGAAGCAACCCAGAGGCCCCACGTGAGGCTCTGGGTTGCTTCGCTTCGCTCGCAATGACGACTAAGCTTGGGATTGTGCCTGTGTCTCGGTGGTGCTCTCATCGACATGGATGAGATATTGCCCGCCAATGGCGGCGCCCAAGGCATCATTGCTCTCAATGAAATCCGTCAGGAATTCATGCAGGCCTTTTTCGAAAATCTGCTTGATGTCGATGGTCTCTAGCTGGCGCAATGTTTCAAGCGCCTTGTTCTGTGATGGCCCCTGCTTGCCATAGGCGCGACCGATATTGTCGAGCAGGCGCGTGATGTCATCATAGCAAGAACGCAAAGAGCGCGGCATTTCTGGTCGCAGGATCAAGAGATCAGCGACAAGCCAAGGTTTGATCGTTTCCTTATAGACCCAATTGTAAGCTGTGAGCGCCGACACTGCGCGCAGAATGGCTGTCCATTGGAAATAATCCAGCGAGCCGCCCACTTGTTCTGTCTCTGGCAGCAAAACATTATATTTCACATCCAGAATACGCGCGGTCGTATCGGCGCGCTCCATATACAAACCAAGGCGCGAGAACCAATGCGCGTCATTGCGCAGCATGGTGCGGTGGGCCGAGCCGTCAAAATCCAGCGAGGCCTTGCGCACGAAGTCCAGAAAGCGCGCCAGCTCCAGCCTATCGATTGTGCCGGGCTTGCCGAAAGCCGCCTGGAACCGCTTCATCTCCAGCCATGCGCCATTGATCGATTGCCACATTTCAATGGTGAGCGCGGTGCGCACTGCGCGCGCATTGGTGCGGGCATATTCGAGACAATTGCAGATCGACGATGAATTTTGCGGATCAAAAGCGAGATAATAAATCGCGCTTGTTTCATTCACGGCGCCCACATGCTCACGATAGCCATCGAGCGCGCCAGCCGCATTCAGCGTGCTTTCCCATTCAGAGCCCGTGCCGCCATAGGCGGTGGGCAAAGTGGCAAGGCGTTGCGCCGCATCAATGATGCGTGCCAGAAAATCAGCGCGTTCCATATAGCGCGAGAGCCAGTAGAGATTATCAGCGGTGCGCGAGAGCATCAGGCAAGCCCTCCCTGAAAATCTTCAATGACCCATGTGTCTTTTGTGCCTCCGCCCTGGCTGGAATTCACAACCAATGAGCCTTCTTTCATGGCCACACGTGTCAGCCCGCCGGGAATGACGCGCACACCATCGGCGCCCGACAGAACAAAGGGGCGCAGATCGACATGGCGCGGGCCAATGCCCGATTCAAAAGAGGCGGGGCAGGTTGAAAGATTGAGGGTTGGTTGGGCGATAAATCCGTCGGGATCATTCTTGAGCTTCGTCGCAAATTCAGCGATCTGTTCCCGCGTCGCATGTGGTCCAACCAGCATGCCGTAACCGCCAGACCCATTGACCTCTTTCACCACCAATTCGGGCAAATGATCGAGCACATATTTCAGCGCATCAGGTTCGCGGCAGCGCCATGTCGGCACATTTTTCAAAAGCGGTTCTTCGCCGAGATAAAATTTGATGATCTCGGGCATGTAAGTATAGACGGCCTTGTCATCGGCCACACCTGTGCCCACCGCATTGGCGAGTGTGACATTGCCGGCGAGATAGGCCTGCATCAGTCCCGGCACGCCGAGTGCGGAATCTGGCCGGAAGGCAAGGGGGTCGAGGAAATCATCATCGATGCGACGGTAGATGACATCGACGCGCTGCGGCCCCTGCGTCGTGCGCATATAGACCACATTGTTTTTGACTAGAAGATCGCGGCCCTCAACCAGTTCCACGCCTAATTTGTCGGCGAGAAAGGAATGCTCGTAATAGGCCGAATTGAAAATGCCGGGCGTCAGCAAAACGCAAACCGGATCATTGCCAGCTTGTAAGGGTGCAACCGACCGCAGGCTTGAAAGCAAAGCGTCGGGATAATTTTCAACAGGCGCGACACGGTGCTGGGCAAAAAGCTCCGGCACAAGCCGCATCATCACTTCGCGGTTCTCCAGCATGTAAGAGACGCCAGAGGGTGTGCGCGCATTATCTTCGAGCACGTAGAAATCGTGGTCATCGACGCGCACAATGTCGATGCCGGAAATATGGACATAGACATCGTGCGGCACTTTAACGCCGCGCATTTCGGGGCGGAAATGCTCGTTGTTGAGAACAATGTCTTCGGGAATGATGCCGGCCTTGATGACCTCGCCCTTGCCATAGAGGTCGGCGAGAAACATGTTCAGCACTTTCACGCGCTGAATGAGGCCCGCTTCAAGGCGTGTCCATTCGGAGCGGCCCAGCACGCGTGGCACGATATCGAAGGGGATTAGGCGCTCGGTCGAATCCTTGTCGCCATAAACGGCAAAAGTAATGCCGATGCGGCGGAACATGAGCTCGGCCTGGCTGCGGCGCGAGGCCAGAAGCTCGGGCGGGGCAGATGAGACCCAATGGGCTACGCGCTGATAGACATCACGCGGCAGCCCGTCAGGCTTCGTCATCTCGTCGAAAAAACGCCCATTGGCCAATGACCGCACTCCTGACTCACCAAAGTATTGCAGGAAAGCCCAAGCAAGTGAAATGCCATGCTGACCCGCCCAATGGGCATCAGGTTCTTGCGACCATGGTCTTGTTTTGGCTTGAAAAGGGGCAGGGGAAGGCGCCTGCTGCTCTTTCAAAAGCGGTGAATGCCTAGCGTTTGGGCAGGAGCTAATGAGCCCAGCGTCGCCAAAGCTCGGTCGCCGTGGCCCTGAAAGGGCTCTCAAAGTGCGCGTTCGGTGAGCCAATCCAGCCCCTGCGCGAGGCTGCGGGATGACTTCGCCTTTGGCGTGCAATGTCGGCTCACACATCCAGACTTTGCAGGGTGTCATGGTAGAGAGAAACGCTTGCGTCTGGTCTTGATTTGGTTCACTCCTGATCCATTCGTTTTGCTCGGCGTAATTTGTTTATGCCATTTGTGAAAAACGGACCCGCCGCACCAAAGACCGTGAAGGTTGGCGGCTTCCCCAATTCGAATTCTTGCGGGCTCCTCCCCCGCAAAACGGTGATTCATGCAACGTAAAACAGCCTTTATCGCGGTGTCTGCTGGTCTTGCTGTCCTGATCGTCGGGCTTTCGGTATTCCAATTCATCGTGAAGCCTCAGATCATCAAAGGCTTTATCGCCAACGCGCCGCGCCCTGTTCCGGCGGTGGCTGTGGCGGATGCGAAAACGGAAAACTGGCAGGCGCGCATTGCTGCCATCGGCACATTCCGCGCAGTGCAGGGCATTGATATTTCGCCGCAAGTCGGCGGCGTGGTGCGGGCGATCGACATTGAATCCGGACAAGATGTGCAAAAGGGTCAGCTCTTGGTGCAGATCGACGATTCTGTTGAGCAGGCCGATTTGAAATCCAATCTCGCAACCTTGCGCAATGCGGAACTCGCTTTGGAGCGTCAGCGTCAGTTGATCGCTGGCGGCTCGACTGCAACGGCGCAAGTGGACGCGGCTCTGGCGGCCCGTGACTCGGCAGCAGCAGCAGCTGATCGCACGCGCGCCTTGATTGCACAAAAAGCATTGGCCGCGCCTTTTGCGGGTCGCCTCGGTTTGCGCAAGATTGACGCGGGCCAATATGTGCAGCCCGGCACATCGATTGTGACACTGCAACAGCTTGATCCAATCGATGTCGATTTCCCTGTGCCCGAGCAGGATATTTCGCGCGTGGCCGTTGGTCAGCCGCTCGAGATTTCCGTCGATGCTTTCGAAGGCAAAGTGTTTTTAGGAAAAGTCACTTCGATTGATGCACGCGTCAGCATTGAAGCGCGTACCATTCTCGTGCGTGCGCAAGTTGGCAATACGAATGGCGAATTGCGCCCGGGTATGTTTGCCAATGTTGCGCTTCTGGTTGGCAAGGGCGTGGATGTGGTGACGCTGCCGCGCACTTCCATCACTTATTCGCTCTACGGCGATACTGTCTTCGTCGTGAAGCCTGCTCCTGCTGGCGCTGCGCAGCCAGCTTCTGATCAGCCGCTCATTGTGGAGCGTCGCGTGGTCAAGACGGGCGAGACACGTGGTGATCGCGTGTCGATTGCCGAAGGTGTGGCTGCTGGCGAACGCATTGTGACAGAAGGGCAGCTGAAGCTGCAGCCCAATGCGCGTGTCCGCATTGATGAGGCAGGCGGGCTCAAAGCGCCCACAAGCCTGCCCCGCCAATAAGGAGCGCACACCCAATGAGTTCCTTTACGGATATTTTCATTCGACGTCCGGTGCTGGCGAGCGTTGTCAGCCTGCTCATTCTGCTCGTCGGTTTGCAGGCCGCGTTCAAATTGCAAATCCGGCAATATCCGGAATTGTCGCAGACCACGATCACCATCACGACGGTCTATCCGGGCGCCAATGCTGATCTGATCAAAGGCTTTATCACAGTCCCGATTGAGCAGGCGGTGGCGAGCACGGAAGGGATCGACACGATCATTTCCAATTCGCAGCAGAATACATCGCTGATCACGCTCAACCTGCGCCTCAATGCCAATCCTGATCGCGCAGTGTCCGACGTTCTGACGAAAATTCAGCAGGTGCGTTCAACGCTGCCGCGTGAAGCCAATGATCCGATTGTGGTGAAGCAAACGGGCCAGGGCTATGCGCTCATGTATATGAGCTTTAACTCCAAAGTTCTCACGGCCTCGCAAATCACCGATTATCTGACGCGCGTGGTGCAGCCCCGCTTGCAGACGATTGATGGTGTCGGCAATGCGCAGATTCTGGGTGGCCAGACCTTTGCTATGCGCATTTGGCTTGATCCAAACCGCATGGCCGCACGCGGCGTGACGCCGGCCAATGTGCGTGATGCGCTGGCGGCCAATAATTTCGTCTCAGCTGCCGGTCAGATCAAAAGCGAATTCACCCAGACCAGCATCAATGCGTTGACGTCTTTGTCGAGCGCGCAGGCCTTTGGTGATCTCGTTGTTATTGCGCGCGGCGACAGTTTGATCCGCCTCTCGTCTATTGCAGATATTGAACTGGGCCCGCAATCGGTCGATGCTTCATCGGTCTTCGATGGTTTGAAAGCCGTGTTTATCGGCGTCTATGCCACGCCATCGGCCAATCCGCTGACGATGATTGACCGCGTACGCGCGGCTTTCCCTGATATTCAGGCGCAATTGCCCACCGGCATTGAAGCCTCGATTGCTTATGATGCGACCGAATTCATTCGCGCCTCGATTTACGAGGTGGCCAAGACACTGCTGGAAGCCGCTGTTATCGTCGTTATCGTGATCTTCTTGTTTCTGGGTAATTTCCGTTCGACGCTGATACCCGTGATCACCATTCCGCTGTCGCTCATCGGGGTGATGATCGCGCTATTGATGATGGGCTATTCGATCAATCTGCTCACATTGCTGGCTTTGGTGCTGGCCATCGGACTTGTGGTCGATGATGCGATTGTCGTGGTGGAAAATATCTATCGTCATATTGAAGAGGGTATGACGCCTTTCGAGGCTTCGTTGAAAGGCGCGCGAGAAATAGCGCTGCCCGTTATTTCCATGACGATCACGCTAGCGGCTGTCTATGCGCCGATTGGTTTTGTGACTGGCATTACCGGCGCCTTGTTCCGCGAATTTGCTTTCACACTGGCAGGCGCGGTGATTGTGTCAGGCTTTGTTGCGCTGACACTTTCGCCAATGATGTGTTCGAAACTGTTGCGTCCGCCGTCCGAAGATCACAATCCGTTTGTGGCCTTTCTGGATCGGCTGTTTGACAATCTGCGCCAGCGCTATGAACGCCGCTTGCATCGCTCGCTTGAATTCCGCTCCATGACGGTGCTTGTGCTGGCGGGTGTGCTTGCGCTGACCGCTGTCATGTATGCGTCAACGCCCAAAGAGCTCGCGCCGGAAGAAGATCAAGGCATTCTCTTCCTGATCGTGAAGACGCCCCAATATGGCAATCTTGACTATCTCGAACAATCGACTGATGCGCTCTACAAGATTCTCGACACGATCCCCGAGAAGAGCCACGTCTTTACGATTAATGGTTCGGGTGGCGTGCATCAGGCTTTCGTGGGTCTTTTGTTGAAGCCTTGGGAACAGCGCAATCGTTCGCAAAAGCAGGTCTTGCAGGAATTGCAGGGCCGAATTTCTTCGGTCACAGGCGCGCAAGTTCTGGCCTTTGCGCCCCCTGCTTTGCCTGGCTCGACGGGTGGTCCGCCGCTACAATTCATCATCCGCTCGACGAGTGATTATCAGTCGCTCGCCAATGTGCTGGATCAAATGCAGACAGCGGCGCGCGAAAGCGGCATGTTTATCTTCGTCGATGGCGATCTGAAATTCGATACGCCGCAAGTGGAGTTTTCCATTGATGCGGATAAGGCGAACCGTCTTGGCATCCGTATGCAGGATGTCGGCAATTCGCTCTCGACCTTGCTTGGTGGCAATTATGTCAACCGCTTCAATCTTTATGGGCGTTCCTATCAGGTGATCCCGCAAGTGCCGCGCCAATATCGCGCCACCGAAGATTGGCTCACGCGTTATCAAATCCGCACGGGCACAGGCGAGCTTGTGCCGCTGTCAGCGATTGCAACCGTCAATGCCACGGTGCAGCCCAATGCTTTGACGGCTTTCCAGCAGTTGAATTCGGCGACTTTGTCAGGCGTGCCTTTTCCAGGCCGCACTTTGGGTGAAGTGGTCGACTTCTTGACGGAAAAATCGAAAGAGGTTTTTCCCGAAGGCTATACCTATGACTTCAACGGCGATGCGCGCCAATTGGTGCAAGAGGGTTCGGCTCTGACCGTCACCTTCATCTTCGCGCTTATTGTTATCTTCTTGGTCTTGGCCGCGCAGTTTGAAAGTTACCGCGATCCGCTGATCATTTTGATTGCGCTGCCCACCTCGATCTTCGGGGCGCTTCTGCCACTCAATCTGATGGGTGTCGTGGGTGCAGCGTCGATCAATATTTATACGCAGATTGGTCTGGTGACGCTGATTGGCCTCATCACCAAACACGGCATTCTCATGGTCGAGTTCGCCAACAAGCTGCAAGAAGAGCAGGGCTATGGACGACGTGAGGCGATTGAACATGCGGCCGGCGTGCGGCTGCGTCCGATCCTGATGACAACGGCTGCCATGGTGGTGGGCATGGTCCCGCTGATCATGGCGTCCGGTGCAGGTGCGCGTAGCCGCTTCGATATTGGCCTCGTTATTGCCATGGGCATGGCGGTTGGCACGCTGTTCACGCTCTTCATCACACCGGCCGTCTACACGTTTATTGCCCGTGATCACAGTCATGACCGCGAGAAAGAGGCGGGCGGGGCGGTGAGCGCGACTCCGGCAGAGACCAAGGTTCAGCCGGCCGAATAGCTCAAAAAACATGGATTTTTGCCTCGGGCCGGGTTAAACCCCGGCCCGGTTTCGTTTGGCGCCTGTCGCGCCCCTCACATCCCGAAAGCTTTCATGGCTACTCCCGATCCCGTCAGTCGGCGGCGCACTTTCGCGATCATCTCGCATCCCGACGCCGGTAAGACCACGCTCACCGAAAAGCTTCTGCTGTTTGGCGGTGCCATTCAGCTGGCCGGTGAAGTGCGTGCCAAGGCCAATCGTCGCCAAACGCGCTCGGACTGGATGGGCATCGAGCGTGAGCGCGGCATTTCGGTCGTCACCTCCGTGATGACCTTTGAATATGATGGACGCGTGTTCAATCTGCTCGACACACCGGGCCACGAAGACTTTTCGGAAGATACTTATCGCACGCTCACCGCCGTCGACTCGGCCATCATGGTGATTGACGCGGCCAAGGGCATTGAAGCGCGCACACGCAAATTGTTCGAAGTCTGCCGTCTGCGCGACATTCCTATTGTTACTTTCATCAACAAGCTCGACCGCGAAACGCGCGATCCTTTTGATCTTCTGGACGAGATTGAAAAGACGCTGGCGCTGGATTGCGCGCCCGTCACATGGCCGATTGGTCGTGGCCGCGATTTCAAAGGCACTTATGATTTGCGCAAGTCGCAAATCCGCGTGCTCGATAGTGAAGAGGGTGCGCGCAAGGTCAATGGTCCGCTTGATCCGGCCGTAGCAGCGCTCTTGCCAGAGCATGAACGTGCAGCCTTTGTTGAAGAATTATCACTGGCAGTCGACGGGTTGAAGCCCTTTGATGAGAAGGCTTTTCTCGAAGGCCATCTGACGCCTGTCTATTGGGGTTCGGCACTGCGCACCTTTGGTGTGCAAGATCTGATTGATGGTTTGGCTGAATTTGCACCGCCGCCGCGTGCACTCGATGCCTCGACCCGCAAGGTCGAGCCGCGCGAGACCAAGATGAGCGGCTTCGTGTTCAAAATCCAAGCCAATATGGACCCCAACCATCGTGACCGCATCGCGTTCATGCGCGTGTGCTCGGGCAAGCTGACGCGCGGCATGAAAGCCAAGCTCGTGCGCACGGGCAAGCCGATGGCGCTGAATGCGCCGCAATTCTTCTTTGCCCAAGAGCGCGCCATTGCGGATGAAGCCTATGCAGGCGATGTGGTGGGCATTCCCAACCACGGCACGTTGCGCATTGGCGACACGCTGACCGAGGGCGAGGAAATCGTCTTCCGCGGCGTGCCAAGCTTTGCGCCAGAAATACTGCGTCGCGTGAAACTGGGCGATGCGATGAAAGCCAAAAAGCTGCGTGAAGCTTTGCAGCAAATGGCCGAAGAGGGCGTCGTGCAGGTCTTTGTGCCGACCGACGGTTCTGGCGCCATGGTCGGCGTGGTCGGCGCCTTGCAGCTTGATGTGTTGGCCGAGCGTTTGCAGGCCGAATATGGCCTGCCGGTCTCCTTCGAGCCCTCGCGCTTTGAATTGTGTCGCTGGGTGAGCGCCGAGGATCCAGCCGAGCTCGAGAAATTCCGCAGGGCCTTCAGCTCTTCCATTGCCGAGGATCTTGATGGCGCGCCGGTGTTTTTGGCGCCCTCAGCCTGGGCCTTGCGCTATGAGCAGGAGAAATGGCCCGCCATCTCCTTCACCGATATTAAGGATTATCAGAAACAGGCTGCCTGACGGGCCTTTGGCTATGCTATAGACGGGCGCAGTTTTTAAGGTGAGGCAAGAGACTGATGGCGACCATTCTGCCAATCATCATGTGCGGGGGATCTGGCACGCGTATGTGGCCGGAATCGCGGGAGAGCTTCCCGAAGCAATTCCTGCAGCTCACGGGTCCTATGTCGACCTTCCAGAGCACGGCTCTGATGCTGGCCGGCGCGCCGCAATTTGCGCGCCCCATCGTTATTACCAATACTGACTACCGCTTTCTTGTCGCCGAGCAGCTCGCGCAAGTGAAGGTCGATGCGGAAATCGTGCTTGAGCCCGTGCGTCGCGATTCCGGCCCCGCCGTCGCGGCTGCCGCTGAAATTGCTTATGCGCGCGATCCTGAAGCCGTTGTCATCATCATGGCGGCGGACCATGTCGTGCAAAAGCGCGATGAATTGGTCGCGCTCTGTGTGAAAGCGGCTGAGGCTGCTGGCAAAGGCCGCATCGTGACGCTTGGCATCAAGCCGACGCATCCCGAAACTGGCTATGGCTATATCCAGCCGGGCGATGTGGTTGCGGGTGATGTGCGCAAGGTCGCGGCTTTCGTGGAAAAGCCGGATGCGAAAACAGCGCAGACCTATCTCGACAAAGGCTACCTCTGGAACTCGGGCAATTTCATTTTCTCCGCCGCCACCATGCGTGAAGAAATTGCGCGTTTTGAGCCGGAGATGGCGGAATCTTGCGCGGCGGCTGTGTCCAGGGCCAAGCGTGATTTGCAATTCCTGGTTCTCGATCGCCCCTCTTTTGAAAGCGCCACCAAAAAATCAATCGACTATGCTGTGATGGAGCGCACCGACAAGGCTGCCGTCATTCCCGCCGATATCGGCTGGTCGGATATTGGCACATGGGCAGCGGTGCGCGATCTCAGTGCGCAGGATGCGCATGGCAATGCGCTGACAGGCGAAGCCTTTGTGCTCGATGGCAAGAACAATCTGGTTCGCTCGGAAGGTTTGCTGACGACCGTCGTTGGGCTCGACAATGTGATTGTTGTTTCGACCCAAGATGCCGTTTTGGTGGCTCATTCCTCAGCCTCTGCGCGCGTCAAAGATCTCGTCGAAGAATTGAAAAAGCAGAAGCGCCCCGAGGCGCAAGAGCATAAGCGTGTCTATCGTCCGTGGGGCTATTACCAATCGGTTGACAATGGCGCGCGCTATCAGGTGAAGCGCATCGTTGTGAAGCCGGATGGTCGCCTGTCGCTGCAAAAGCATCACCATCGTGCTGAGCATTGGATCGTGGTCAGCGGGACAGCCGAGGTCACGGTCGATGGAAAAGTGCAACAGGTCCATGAAAACGAGTCGATTTATCTACCGATCGGCTGCGTCCATCGTCTCGTCAATCCGGGCAAGATCAATCTCGAATTGATCGAAGTGCAGACCGGTTCTTATCTGGGCGAAGATGATATCATCCGCATGGAAGATATTTACAATCGCAGCTGAGCGACTGGGTGCTGAATGGCGCGCCTTTTATTGAAAGCCAGCTTCTTGTTTTTCTTCGCGACATGTCTGTCGTGGAGCGGCGCTGTGCGCGCGCAAACCTTCGACTTTTACGTCTTCGCTTTGTCGTGGTCGCCGGGCTTTTGCGCGGTGGAGGGGCAAGAAAAAGACCGCGAGCAATGCGCGCCGGGCGCGCGCACGGGTTTTGTCGTGCATGGCCTCTGGCCGCAAAATGAAACAGCTTCCGCCATTGATTGTCCGGCAGGTCAGCGCCCGATTCCGCGTCTGGCATTGGATTCTGGGCGTGATCTGTTCCCGAGTGAGGGGCTTGCCCGTTATCAGTGGCGCAAGCATGGTGGCTGCACAGGTCTGGCGCCGTCTGCTTGGTTGGATGATGTGCGCCGTGCGCGCGGCGCGATTGTCGTGCCGCCCGTTTTCATCCATCTGCAAAACGAGCTGCGCGTCGAGCCGGAAGATGTCTTGCGGCAATTTCGTGAGGCCAATCCGCGGCTGCGACCCGGCATGGCGGCGATTGCCTGCCCGCGCAATATTTTTCAGGAAATCCGCATCTGCATGAGCCGTGACTTGCGCGACTTTGTGCCTTGTCCTCAGGTCGTGCAGCAAAGCTGCCGCGCACGTACCATTTCCGTGCGAGCGCCCTCATGAATTATCGCCATGCTTTTCATGCAGGCAATTTTGCTGATGTGTTCAAACATGCTTTGCTGGCTTTGATCATCGATTATCTGAAGCGCAAAGAAGCAGGCTTTCGCACCATTGATACACATGCGGGGCCCGGTCTTTACGATCTGTCAGGTGATGAAGCTTTGCGCACGGGTGAATGGATCGATGGCATTGGTCGCGTCGCCAAACAAGCCTTCGCGCCCGAGATTGCGGCTCTTTTGGCGCCTTATCTGCAAGCTTTGGGGCCGCAGGCAACAGAGTTTTATGCCGGTTCGCCTGTCTTGGCGCAGCGTCTTTTGCGCAAGCAAGACCGTCTCACCTGCTGCGAATTGCATGAAGAAGATTTTCGCATGCTCGAGCGCCGCATGGGTCGCGACAATCGTCTCATCCTGCTTCACGACAATGGTTATCGCGCTTTGAAGGGGCTTGTGCCCCCGACCGAGCGGCGCGGTCTTGTGTTGATCGATCCGCCTTTTGAAGAGCGTAATGAATTTCAAGCCATGGAAGAGGCGCTGGCTATGGCGTGGCGCAAATGGCCGACGGGCATTTATGCGCTCTGGTATCCGGTGAAAGATGTGCGCGCGGTTGGGCAATTTGTGGCGCGTTTGAAAGAGCGCGCCATTCCGCGCATTTTGCGTCTGGAATTGGCGGTGGAAGCCGTGCGCAGCGAGGGGCCGCTGTCGGCGACAGGTCTCATCGTCGTCAATCCACCCTATGCTCTGGAAGAGCAGGCGCGCCGTCTCTTGCCCGTGCTTGCCAAGGTTTTGGCCCGCGGTCCGGGCGCATCCGCATCAGTTGAGATTGTCCAAGGCGAGACGCTTGCCTGAGGGCGTGCCGGTTGCCATAAGAATAACAAAGGCTCTGGGAGGACCAAGATATGAAACTTCGATATGGCGCAGCTTCACCCTTTGCACGCAAATGCGCACTGGCAAGCCATGTGCTCGGTCTGGCAGACCGTGTGACCTTGGTCGATAATGCGACCGATCCGGATGATGCGATCCGCTCGCGCAATCCGCTCAACAAGATCCCCATGCTGCTGACCGACGATGGCATGGCCGTTTTCGACAGCCCCGTCATTCTTGAATATCTCGATCACGTGGCGGGTGGCGGCAAGATTTTGCCGACAGAACCCAAGGCGCGTTTCCGCGCGCTCATCCAGCAAGCGCTCGCAGATGGGCTGATGGATGCGGCTATTCTCGTTATGTATGAGGGCCGTTTCCGCGAGTCTCATCAGCATTCGCCGAAATGGGTCGCTATGCAGCAGGGCAAGGTCGATAAGGCTTTGCAGGCTTTGGAAGCTGATCTGCCGGGTGATGAGATCACGGTTGGCACAATAACTATTGCTTGCGCCTTGGGCTATCTGGATTTCCGCTTCAATGGCGAATGGCGCAAGGCGCATCCGAGGCTTGCCACCTGGCAGGATGGTTTCCGCGCCCGCGTGCCGGGTTATGACAAGACTCAGCCTGTGGGTTGATTTTTGTCTTACGTCACAAAAGAAAAAGCCCGGCGGGAAACCGCCGGGCTTTCTAATTTGAGATCGTCGGGGGACAATTAGAACTTGTAGTTCACGCCCGAACGGATCGCGCTGGTGTTCGAGCCAGCCGTCGTCACGCCCGTGAGGTTGTAGTTCTTGTCGTTCAGGTGAGTGTAGAGATACTCAGCCTTGGCCGAAACATTGTTGGTGAAGGCATATTCAAGACCAGCACCGACAGCGTAGCCGTTTTCCCACTTGGTGCCCGAACCGGCAGCGGTCGAGACCTTCATGTTGCCGCCAGCGTAACCAGCCGTGCCGTACACGAGCGCGCGATCCATTGCGACGCCAGCGCGCGCACGAACCGTGCCGAGCGAGGTGATCTTGGCCGAGTTGGTTGAAGTCGCGCCGTCGATGTTGGTCTTGGCGAGGTCGCCTTCGACGCCGACAACGAAATTGTCCATCTGCTGGTTGTAACCAACCGTGCCGCCGATCGAATAACCGTCGAGGTTGCCAACTGCGGACTTGGCCGAGCCGGAGGCCTTGCCGAATTCATAGCCGCCGTTGAGGCCTGCATAAGCGCCGGTCCAGTTGAAAGTCTTATAGGCAGGTGCCGGGGCAGCCGCTGCCGAACGGCGCGGAAGGTCGGCCGCGAGAGCGGTGCCAGCGAGGGCAGTGGCGGCAATGGCGCCAGCGAAAATCGACTTGAACATATGCTTACTCCTCTTACACACCGGCAGAACCCGTGCCGGCGATATGGGATTGGTTTAAGATTTCAGGGGTTACTAAATTCTAACCGCCGAGCTTTCCTTGTCGTTTTTGAATAAGGCGAGAATTGGGCTGAAGAATGGCATGTAAGTAAAAGTATAATCAATTCGATGTTTTCACGTTAACCATGACTAATTCTATTGAATTTTGAATGAATACTGGACACGCTCCCAAGAAGACTAAGAAATAGTGTGCTTAATGGATGATTAAAGCTGGTTATTGTTCCAGTTGAACGCGCCTTTTTTTGTGGCAGCCCGGCTGTTTTTATTGAAAAGGGCTTGTCGTCACGCTGCGTTGCGACAGGTAAGGTACAGAACAGACACAAGGAAATGGCATGAGCGGAGAATTGCAGTCAGCCCGAAATGCGCTGGTGACGGGTGCGGCACGCCGCATTGGCCGGACCATCGCCTTGCGTTTGGCCGACGAGGGCTACGGGCTCGCACTCCATTCGAGCCAACGCTCAGCCGCCGAGGCCGAGGCTCTTGCCGCGGATATTCGTGCCAAAGGTGGCCGCGCTGCCGTGGTGACGGGTGATCTCAGTCAGGCGAGCGATGTCGCGGGATTGGTCGACAAGGCGTGCGCTGTGCTTGGGCCTCTGTCGCTTCTCGTCAACAATGCCTCGCTTTATGAATCGGATGTGCCCGGCGCATTCGACACCGCTTTTTTCGATCGCCTTATGGCAGTCAATCTGCGCGCGCCTTTGCAGCTTGCTTCCGACTTTGCCCGCACTCTGCCTGAAGGAGAGCGCGGCGTGATCATCAACATCATTGATCAGAAAGTGTTGCGCCTTAACCCGCGCTATTTCTCTTACACATTGAGCAAGAGCGCTTTTTGGACGGCAACTCAGACCATGGCGCAGGCCTATGCACCGCGCATTCGCGTCAATGCAGTGGGGCCAGGGCCTGTTTTGCCCAACCATGTCGAGGGTGTGGAAGGTTTCGAGAAAGAAGCCGCAGCCGTGCTTCTGGGTTCAAGCGTTGACCCGCAAGAGATTGCCGATGCGGTGATCTATCTCGTGCATGCGCGCAGTGTGACGGGGCAGATGATTGCGGTGGATTCTGGCCAGCATCTGGCCTGGAAAACACCGGATGTGCCGGAGCACTAATCGGCAGTCGGCAAGCGGCGGATGGTGAATTCAATCTGTCCATCAGCCAATTCACGCCAGCTTTCGATTTCCGTCATATAGGCTTGTTTGGGAAACGCATCGAACCATTCACGCGCTTTTTCACGCGCTGCGTCACGCGGCATGGTGAATGTTTCGCGTCGCCAAGCGCTGGAAGCCTGCTCGCGCGCATAGCGTGTCGCGCGAAAGCGCTGCGACAGCGAATGGGCCAGATCGGCAGGTCTTTTCCGTTCATAAGCCATACGCAACAACTCCGAGGCTTGGCGCTATTATAAAGCGCGCGGCCGACAAAGGGGAGTCATTTGGCGTGAGTGCGCAGCATTGCCGTTAGCAGCGCGTCAATCTCTTGCGGGCTTTCAGGAAAACCTGCCGCAATCCATGATTTCTCGAGATGCGCCAAAGCTTCGCCCAGTCCTTTGCCGGCGCTCATGCCGCGCGCAATCAGGTCCGCGCCGCCGAGGGGCAGCTTGGGTTCGGGCAGATCAGCGGCCCGTGCCAGAGCATTGGTCCAATCGGAGGCATGGTCTTGTGCTTGCGCGAGGTGAAGCGCATCTAGTGTGGCTTGTCGGCCGAAATGCAGCAGCAATTCACGAATGCGCTGCGCGTTCGGCACGCCAGTGCCATGCAGTGCATCCATTGCTTGTGCGCAGCGCACGAGGCGTTGCGTTTCTGCATTCGAGAGGCGCAAGACCTCTTGCAGGCGCGCTGCATCTTCACGCTTCAACAGCGCGACGGCGGCGAGTTTCAGCAAAGGATCGGCCTGCGCCGACAAAGCGCTCAAACGAGTCAGGCAGAACACGCCGCCGATCAATGGCATCAGCAAGCCAAGGCCGCTCATGAGAGAGAGTGTTTCATGCGCTTGTGCTGTATCAAGCAATTTCATCAATTCCGCGCGCACGCGCTCGCGTGACAGGCCCTCAAGCCCGGCGCGGTTTTCGACAATAGCCTTCAGCGCGGCAGCATCCGCTTCGCCTTCAGCAAAAGCGGCGTGAAAACGGAAATAGCGCAGGATGCGCAGATAATCTTCGCGGATACGCGTGGCGGGGTCGCCAATGAAGCGTACATGGCAGCCTTCAATGTCTGCCATCCCGTCCGCATAATCATAGACCGTACCGTCAGCAGACACAGAAAGCGCATTGAAGGTGAAGTCGCGGCGCAAGGCGTCTTTTTCAAAGTCGCGACCAAACAAAACTTTCGCGCGTCGCCCATCGGTCTCGACATCTTCGCGCAAAGTCGTGATCTCGAAAGGCGTGTGATCGACGATCACCGTCACAGTGCCATGCTCAATGCCTGTCGGCACGCTTTTAAGTCCGCTCGCGGCAGCTCGCGCGATGATTGTCTCCGGCATAGCGGTTGTGGCCAGATCAATCTCGCTGACAGGTCGTCCCATGAAATGATTGCGCACCGCCCCGCCGACTACGCGCAAGGTTTCGCCATTCCCGTCGAGAGCTTCGAACAGGCGGCGTAGACGCGTATCATCCAGAAAGGAGGGCGAGGCGATCTTCACGCATAAAGCCTTTCGTGAAGATTGCGGATAATGCCCGCCGTCACGCCCCAAATATTCTTTTCGCCATAGGGCATTTTGTGGAAATGCCGCGTTACGCCCTCGCGTGTGCGCGATTCCCGCGTGTGGTTATTCGTGTCCATCAAAAAGCGCAGGGGCACTTCAAAAGCTTCTTCCACTTCGGCGCGGTTGATCGTCAGATCAAATGGCATCTGTACTTCAGCCAGAAGCGGCAGAATGCGAAAACCCGAATGGGTGAGATAAGCGTCAAGAAAACCAAGCGGTGTCACAAGAGCACGTGCGAGGCCGATTTCTTCTTCCGCCTCGCGCAGAGCCGCATCCATCGGGCCATGATCTTCCGGGTCGATGCGCCCACCTGGAAAAGCGACTTGGCCCGCATGGCGACGCAAAGCGAGCGAGCGGCGCGTGAGCAGCACATGGGCTTCATCATCGCGCGTTATGATGGGAATAAGTACGGCTGCGGGTTTGGCGTTTTCCGCCAACCCGTCCTGATAAAGATCGGGGTTCAGCACATGATCGCCGCGATGGGGCAGCTGGCGCGGATCAATCGCAGCAGCTGGCAGCTCGAGCGAGAGGCGCGCTTGCGCCCGCGCGCGCAGATCGGCGGCGGAGAAAGGCGCAAATTCATGCATCTGGCTTGTTGTCATGCTTGCTGTGGCGCGCCGCCATCCTCCATCACAAAGAAGTGTGTTCCTGATGCCACGCCCATGACCTCGCGTCCATTCATCTGGCGGGTCTCGGCCCGTTCCATCAGATCATAGGCAAGCGCGCGCGTGAGCAAAGCCCAGAGATCAGCGCGCACACGCAGATAGGGTTTGAGGCCGCCGGCCTCGCCCTGTTCAAAGCGCAGAGGATGGTCGGCATCGACCCGCACTTCGTCATCGAGATTGGTGCGGAAAATGAGATCGCCCGCGCTTTCGCGCATAGAAACGGCCAGAAAAGGCGCGTCTTCGACAGCAATGGGCACTTTTTCGACCGGCGTGACGAGAAAATAACCGTCAGGATCGCGGCGCAGGACGCTGGCGAAAAGCCTGACCAGAGCCGGACGGGCGATGGGTGCGCCCTGATGCCACCAGCTACCGTCACGGGCAATTTTGAGGCCGATATCGGCGCAGAGCGGGGGATTCCAGAGATGCACGGGCGGCAGGCCCTTTTGCCCGCGGGCGGCTACCGCAAGGGCTTCCAGCGGGCCTTGGCCCTCTTGCTCACCCTTTTGCGCCATAATCTTGAGCCATCCTCTGGTGTGGACGGTCGATGACCCGCATCGACATTACCGCCCGCTGTCCTAAACTAACTGGATCAGGTTGAAACGGGAACCGTCAGGCCATCGGGCTCCGGGGGGAATGAGATGCAGGACAATACAGCCACGTCACTCGATGCCGCCGTCACCCGAGCCGCCGAATTGGCGCTGGAGCGCGTGGCCGCGGCGCGTGCGGCCATTGGAACAGTGATCTTCGGGCAGGAGCGTGTTGTTGAGGAAGCGCTCGTCACTTTGATTGCGGGCGGCCACGGGCTTCTCGTCGGTGTGCCGGGTCTGGCCAAGACGAAACTCGTCGAAACGCTGGGCGCTGTCTTGGGGCTCGATGCGCGCCGCGTACAATTCACGCCTGATCTGATGCCCTCCGATATTCTGGGTTCTGAAATTCTCGAAGAGGGTGCAGATCGCGCGCGCTCCTTCCGCTTTGTGAAGGGCCCGATCTTTGCGCAATTGCTGATGGCGGATGAAATCAACCGCGCCAGCCCGCGCACGCAATCAGCGCTCTTGCAGGCGATGCAGGAATATCATGTCACCGTGTCGGGCGAGCGGCATGATCTGCCAAAGCCTTTCCATGTGCTGGCGACGCAAAACCCGCTGGAGCAAGAAGGTACTTATCCTTTGCCGGAAGCCCAGCTCGACCGCTTCCTGATGCAGATTGATGTGACCTATCCTGATCGCGAAGCGGAGCGCCGCATTCTCATCGAGACAACAGGCGAAAGTGCTGTGCATTTGCGCGCGGCGATGACAGCAGAAGATCTCATGGCGACGCAGCGTTTGGTGCGCCGTCTGCCGGTGGGTGAGCGCGTGGTCGAATCTATTCTTGATCTCGTGCGCGCGGCGCGCCCCGGTGAAGGCGGCGATGATGTCACCAAACATGTCGCTTGGGGGCCGGGTCCGCGCGCAGCACAAGCTTTGATGCTGGCCGCACGTGCGCGCGCGCTAGTGGATGGGCGTCTTGCGCCTTCGCTCGACGATTTGGCGGCGCTGGCCGAGCCCGTGTTGAAACACCGCATGGCGCTGACTTTTGCAGCGCGTGCCGAAGGCTGGACCATTTCTTCGGTCGTTGCGAAATTGACCGAGCGGCTTGGCTAATCCCATGGCGCAAGTGGAGCTTCTTGATCGAGATGCAGCCGAGCGTGAAGCTCTGCATCCGCTTGGGGCGCTGGATCTTGCGCGTCGTCTGCCGGGCTTGATTGTCTCGGCCAAAGAAGTTGCCGCCACTGTGATGCATGGCATGCATGGTCGCCGCCGCGCCGGCACGGGCGAGACTTTCTGGCAATTCCGGCCTTTCACATTTGGTGAAGCGAGTGCGCGCATTGATTGGCGCCGTTCCGCGCGCGATGACCGGCTTTATGTGCGCGAGCGCGAATGGGAAGCTGCTCACACGGTCTGGATTTGGGCAGATCGCTCGCCCTCCATGGCCTATGTGTCAGATCTTGCTTTGCAACCGAAAATCGATCGCGCTCTGGTGCTGGGTCTGGCTTTGGCTGATTGTCTGGTGCGCGGCGGTGAGCGCGTTGGCATTCCCGGCCTCACACGCGCCTTTGCAGCGCGCGATATTGTCGAGCGGCTTGCCGAGCGCATGGCGGAAGAGGCGACACGCCCCGATTTCGTGCCTGCAGAATTGCCGCCCGCTGATGCTTTGGCGCCGCGCACGCAAGCCGTCATCATTTCTGACTTTCTTTCCGATCCGGAAGAGATCGCTGCGACTGTGCGCTCTATGGCGTCCCGCGGTGCGCGTGGTCATCTCGTCATGATCACCGATCCGGTCGAAGAAACATTTCCCTTTAGCGGTCACACAGAATTTCGCGATGTCGATTCCTCGGCGCGCTTGCGTGTGGGCGAAGCGCAATCCTTCCGTGCGGCCTATATGCAGCGCCTCGCTGAGCATCGCGAGCATTTGCGTGATGCGGCGCGCTCGCGCGGCTGGACCTTTGCGCTTCACCACACAGATCGTCCCGCATCCGAGGCCTTGCTGGCTTTGCGCATGCAGCTTGAAGCCGGGCAGGGGGGCTGATCATGCTGGGCCTGCCGCTCGCTTTTTCCGCTCCTCTTGTGCTGGCCGCTTTGCTGGCATTGCCTGCGCTATATTATCTGCTGCGGCTCACGCCGCCGCGCCCGCGTGAAGTGTCCTTTCCGCCGTTGCGTCTCATTCTGGATTTGCAAGCACAGGAAGAAACGCCTGCGCGCACACCTTGGTGGCTGCTGGCTTTGCGTCTGCTGCTCGCGGCTTTCATCATTCTGGCGATGGCGGGGCCGATCTGGAATCCACCATCTGCATCGCTCAATGCGCGCGGGCCTTTGCTGGTTTTGATGGATGATGCCTGGCCGTCTGCGCCCAATTGGGCCGAGCGCGTTAATGCGGCTGGCGAGCGCATGGCGGCGGCCAATCGTGATGGACGCCCTGCCGCGCTGCTTGCTATGTCGGAAGGCGCGCGTGAGATCACGCCCCAAGATTCTGCGCGTGTCACTGAGCGTCTGCGCACCTTGAAGCCGCAACCACATGTGGCTGATCGCATGCTGACGTTGCCTGCGATCGAAAAATTTCTGAGCGCCCATCGCGATGCAGAGATTGTCTGGATCTCTGATGGATTGAAGAGCGGCAAGGCTGAAGAATTTTCGGGCGCCTTGGCCCGGCTTGCTGCTGATCGCCCTGTCCATCTGGTGCGTGCCGACCGTTTGCCCATCGCTATTTCTGCAACTGAAAATGCAGCCGGTGCTTTGGAGGCAAATCTGGTGCGGGCGCAGGCGCAGGGCGCGGCCTCGGGTCTTGTGCGCGCTTATGACAAAAAGGGGCTCGCCATGGGGCAGGCCGCTTTTGATTTTGGCAGCGCGCTCGAAACAAAGGCTTTGTTCGATCTGCCGATTGAATTGCGCAATGACATTGCGCGCGTCGAAATTGAGGGCGAACATTCAGCCGGTGCTGTGAGTCTGCTCGACGAGCGCTGGAAGCGCCGCCGTGTCGGCATTGCTGCAGGCTCCACCGCTGATGTCGCGCAACCCTTGCTTTCGCCGCTTTATTATCTGCGCCGCGCCTTGCAGCCTTTTGCCGATGTGCGCGAAGCGCAAGCCGCGCGCGGTGATCCTATTCTTTCACTGCTGGAAGATCGTCTCTCAGTTCTGGTGCTCGCCGATATTGGCGTGATCACCGGCAAGACGCGCGATGAAGTCACGCGCTTCGTCAATGAGGGTGGTGTTTTGTTGCGCTTTGCCGGATCGCGTTTGGCTGGTGCGACAGATGATCTTGTGCCGGTGCGCCTGCGCCGTGGTGGACGCGTGCTCGGTGGTGCCTTGTCTTGGGACCAGCCCAAGCAATTGGCGAGTTTTCCAGCCGAGAGCCCTTATGCAGGCCTTCTCATTCCGCAAGAAGTGACCATCACGCGGCAAGTTCTTGCCGAGCCTGATGCCAATTTGCCGGCGCGGACTTGGGCGCAATTGGCTGACGGCACGCCTTTGGTGACAGCAGAAAAGCGCGGCAAAGGGCTCATCGTTCTGGTGCATGTGACAGCCGATACGACTTGGTCGAACCTGCCGCTGTCTGGCCTCTTCGTCGATATGCTCCGTCGCACAGTCGCTTTGTCGGGTGACACGCTTGCGGGCGGCGCGGATGCGCAAGCTGCGCAACGCGTCGAAACGCTTTCGCCCCAGCGCACATTGAACGGCTTTGGCACATTGGGCGCACCCCCGCTCAATGCGCGTCCGATCCCCGTGCAATTTGCGGGTTCACCTACTGCGGAACATCCACCGGGATTTTATGGCCCGCCGGAAGCGCAGGTCGCGGTCAATACATTGCAGGCAGGCGAGAAGATTGAAGTGGCATCCTATGCAAATGGTTTTGTGACCGAGCCTTTGATGCGCGCAGCACCTGTTGATCTGCGCGCGAGCCTGATCGCGCTGGCTTTGGCGCTCTTCCTGATTGATGCTTTTGCATCGCTTTGGCTGGCGGGTGGTTTTGATCGGTTACGCTGGCGCAAAATTTCGCGCGGCGCGGCGGCAGCTCTGTTTGTTTCTCTTGCCGCGCTCGCATTTTCTGGTGAGCGCGCGCAGGCGCAAGGCAAGCCGGGAGATGCGGCTTTGACGACACGTCTGGCCTATATTGTCACAGGTGATGCACAAGCTGATGAAGCCTCGCGTCTCGGTCTCGCCTCTCTATCGCGAGCTTTGGCGGCGCGCACGGCTCTCACACCCGGTGCGCCGCAGGGCATTGATCTGGCGCGCGATGAATTGAGTTTTTATCCGCTCATCTATTGGCCGATTGTTGCCACACGTCCGCAGCCTTCGCCCGAGGCGGTGACGCGCATTTCTAATTTTATGAAGCAAGGCGGCACGGTGATCTTTGACACGCGTGATGCTTTGACTTCGTATGCCAGCGGGCCGCCGTCTCCTGAGCAGCAATGGCTGCGTAGATTGCTTGCCGGTGTCGATGTGCCGGAGCTTGAGCCCATTCCGCGCAGCCATGTTGTGACAAAGACTTTTTATCTGCTCGAAAATTTTGTTGGCCGCACCACGGTTGGGCAGACATGGATTGAAGCGCTACCGCCGGAAGGCGCAGACCAAGCCAATCGTCCAGCGCGCGCGGGTGATAGTGTGTCGCCTGTCATCATCACCTCGAATGATTGGGCTGGCGCATGGGCGGCTGATCAAAACGGCACGCCGCTTTATCCGCTCGTGCCCGGCGGCAATCGCCAGCGTGAGCTGGCTTTGCGTGCGGGCATCAACATTGTCATCTACACGCTGACCGGCAATTACAAAGCCGATCAGGTGCATGTGCGTGATCTGTTGGAGAGGCTCGGCCATTGAGCAATCTGTCTCTCCATTTCACCCCGCTTCTGCCCGCTTGGCTGCTGATCAGCTTTGCGCTTGTCGCGCTGGTCGCTGTAGCGCTGGGTGCATTGGCGCGCCGTCGCGGCACGTGGATGCGGGCTTTGGGTCTTGTGCTCATTCTCGTCGCGCTGGGTGACCCTTCGCTGGTGCGCGAAGATCGTGATCCGTTGAAGGATGTTGTGCCTGTCATTCTTGATCGCTCGGCCAGCCAATCGATCGATGTGCGTAAAGCGCAAACCGATAAGGCGCGCACAGGGATTGAGTCAGCGCTCAATGGTCTGGGCAATATCGAAACACGTCTGGTCGATGGTGGTGGCGCTGATTCCGGCAATGACGGCACGCGCCTGTTTTCCTCGCTCAATGCAGCACTGGCCGATGTGCCGCCCGAGCGTGTCGGTGGCGCCATTCTCGTCACTGATGGTGTCGTGCATGATATTCCCGCTCACGCCGCTGCACTTGGCTTTACTGGCCCGCTGCATGTCTTTGTTACGGGCCGTGAAGGCGAGCGGGATCGGCGCATTGAATTGGTCGAAGCGCCGCGCTTTGGTCTGGTCGGTAAAGATTTGAGTGTGGGTGTGCGCGTGCAGGATACGGGTGGCACGCAAGAGCCGGTTGCTGTGCGTATTCGCCGCGATGGTGTGGATGTCGCAACTGCCCGTCTGCGCCCCGGTCTCTTGGTGCGCGTGCCGGTGTTGATTGAGCATGGCGGGCCCAATGTGCTCGAATTTGAAGTGGCGGCTGCGCCCGAGGAGCTAACGCTCATCAACAATAAGGCCGTGCTGACAGTCGAAGGTGTGCGCGACAAGCTGAAAGTTCTGCTGGTCTCGGGCGAGCCGCATGCGGGCGAGCGCACCTGGCGCAATCTGTTGAAGTCCGATGCCAATGTTGATCTCGTGCATTTCACCATTCTGCGTCCACCGGAAAAGCAGGATGGTACACCGATTTCGGAATTGTCTCTGATCGCCTTTCCGACGAGCGATTTGTTCGGGCGTCGCATCAAGGATTTCGATCTGATCATCTTTGATCGCTATTCAAGCCAGACAGTTCTGCCAGCGGTCTATTTCGAAAATATCGTGCGCTATGTGCGCGAGGGCGGCGCTTTGCTGATGGCGGTCGGGCCTGATTTTTCAGGCCCCGAAGGCCTCTATTATTCGCCCTTGGGCAAAATCTCGCCCGCGCGGCCTTTGTCGATTCTGGAAAAGCCCTTCCGCGCGCAAGTGTCGGATGAGGGGCGCAAACATCCCGTCACACGCGGACTGCCCGGTGCAGAACAATCGCCCCCGCTTTGGAGCGAATGGTATCGGCAAGTGGGTGCGGAGCGTTTGCGCGGCACTGCCGTGATGAATGGCGCGGATAATCAGCCCTTGTTGCTGCTCTCGCGCGAAGGCAAAGGCCGCGTCGGCCTGATGCTGTCGGATCAGATCTGGCTCTGGGCGCGTGGCTATCAGGGTGGTGGCCCGCATCTCGATTTGATGCGCCGCATGGCGCATTGGCTGATGAAAGAGCCGGAGCTTGAAGAAGAAGCTTTGCGTGCGACCGCGCGCGGTCGCGAGATCACCATCGAGCGGCAATCACTCACTGGCGAGGCGCCGCTTGTTGCGCTCACCGGTCCTGCCGGCAAGTTGCAGCAAGTGCAATTGCAAACGGCCGAAGCCGGCCTGTCGCGGGCCACGGTTGCTGTGGAAGATTTCGGGCTCTACCGCGCCAGCCAAGGCGATCTTTCAGCTTTGGTGAATGTCGGCCCGGAAAATCCGCGCGAGTTTCAGGATGTCGTCTCCACGGTGGAGAAATTGCGCGCGCTTGCGGAATCAACTGGCGGCACGGTGCGGCGCATTTCAGCGGGCAAGGGTGACGAGATTGATCTGCCGCGTCTGGTCTCCATGCGCGAGGCTAATGTCTATGGCGGATCAGATTACGTCGGCTTGCGCCGGACCAATGCTAGTGTCGTCACCGGCATTGGTGTCGCGCCTTTGGCATTGGGCTTTTTTGGCCTGTTACTGTTGCTCGGCAGTGTGATTGCCGGATGGCTCGCAGAAGGGCGCAGACGCCGCGCTTAAGCCGCGCGTGTCACCGCACCTTGCACGCCTTCAAAAGCGCCGTCCTGCAATTCGCAAATCAGCAAACGCGCCGGATCAACCGGGCCCGGCAGGGTCAAGCGACCCATCATCACGCGCTTGAAACCCACGCGCTTGTAATAGGGCTCATCGCCGACCAGCAGAACGAGCTTGTGGTCTTGCGCGCGTGCTGCATCAAGCGAGGCTTGGAGCAGACGTTCGCCAATGCCGCGTGAGCGGAAAGCAGGCTCGACAGTGAGTGGCCCGAGCAAAAGCGCAGGTGCGCCACCCGCGCGGATCGGCGTCATAATGTTGGAGCCCACCAGAAACGTGCCGACACGCGCCACGAAAGAGCAGGTGGTGAGCGGTGTCATGCCTTCGCGCAGACGATAGGCTGTGCGGGTAAAACGGCCGGGGCCAAAGGCGCGCTCATCGAGCTTTTCGATTTGCGGCAGGTCGGCTGGCGTGAGCGGGGCGACGTCGAGCGTGAGTGCTGTCATAAAACGCCCTTTAGCATGCCGGACCGCCCGCGCAAATCTCACCAATGCGGGTCTGCGCGGGTGGCTTGCAGCACTTCCGCAATCCGGCGGCGCGTCGGCCCCGTTGTGCCTTCGGGCAAAGCATCGAGCGGGAAAAAGCCATGCTCCAGAATTTCACGGGGGCTCGGGCGATGGCCGGTCACCTCGAAAGCGCGAATGAGATAGAGCGCGACATGGTCGCGGGCCGACCAGCGGCGGTTCAGATAAAGCGCGAAAAGCTCGGGCTCCCCTTGCAGGGTAAGGCCGGTCTCCTCCCAGAGCTCGCGAGCCAGCGCCTCGCCTGCCGTCTCTCCGGGCTCAATGGCCCCGCCGGGCATATGCCAGCCTGCCACATAAGAATGGCGGATCAGGCAGATACGGCCCTCCCCGTCGAGCACCATAGCCCTAACACCCATGGTGAGCGGGCGGGTCAGGCGGGCCACATAGGGCATAGCCAAGCTCACCGAGCGGCGCAGGGTTGCTAAAAAAATCCGCTTCATTCCGCTCATTCCATCTGGGGGCTGAGCCAAAAAGCTCTTCCGCTCGTATTAGAAGGATTCTAAACAACTGGCGACCATCCGGAGATGTCATCCCGTGAAAAGCTTTGCCGATCTGACCGCCCGTGAAGTCCTCGCCGTGGCCATTGCCTCGGAGGAAGAGGATAGCCGCATCTATGCGTCTTTCGCGGAAGATTTGGCCGAGCGCTATCCGGCCTCCTCGAAAGTTTTTGAGGAAATGGCGGACGAAGAGCGCGGGCATCGCCATGCTTTGCTGACGATTTATGAGCAGCGCTTTGGCAAGAATTTGCCGCCCATTCGCCGCGAAGACGTGAAGGGCTTTTTGAAGCGTCGCCCGATCTGGCTCACCAAAAATCTGCCGCTCGAGACGATCCGCAAAGAAGCGGAGAATATGGAATTTCAGGCCGCGCGTTTTTATGAGCGCGCTGCCGCGCAGACGACCGATGTCGAAATCCGCAAATTGCTTGGCGATCTTGCCGAAGTCGAAAAGAGCCACGGCCGCCATGCAGGCGAGCTCGAGCGCAGCCTGCTGACCGAAGAAGCCAAGAAAGAAGAAGCCTCGACCTCGCACCGCATGTTTGTGTTGCAATATGTGCAGCCGGGCTTGGCTGGCTTGATGGATGGTTCGGTCTCGACACTCGCGCCTTTGTTTGCCGCCGCTTTCGCCACCCATTCCAATTGGGAAACATTCCTCGTTGGTATGGCCGCTTCGATTGGTGCGGGCATTTCCATGGGCTTTGCCGAAGCTCTGTCGGATGATGGCGCTTTGACGGGCCGTGGTTCGCCTTGGCTGCGCGGCACGATTTGCGGACTGATGACGACACTGGGCGGCATCGGCCATACGCTGCCCTATCTCGTGCCCGATTCATGGGACAATGCTTTCTGGATTGCGACAGGCATTGCCGGCATTGTTGTGTTTATCGAGCTCTGGATTATCGCCTGGGTGCGCGCGAAATATATGGATACGCCTTTCTTGCAGGCGGTTTTCCAGATTGTGCTGGGCGGTGTGATCGTTCTCATGGCTGGCATTTTGATCGGCGGCGCGTGATCTTCCGCCTCGCCCATCTCTCCGACTCGCATATCGGGCCGTTGCCAAAGCCTCATTGGCGCGAGCTGATGAGCAAGCGTCTCACCGGTTATGTGAACTGGCAGCGGCGCGGGCGCATTCACAATATGGAAGTGCTCTCAGCCATTGTTGCGGATCTGCGTGCGCAGGCGCCCGACCATATCGCCATGACAGGCGATATTCTCAACATTGGCTTGCCAGCTGAATTTGCAATGGCCGCTGATTGGTTGCGCACATTGGGTACGCCGCAAGATGTGAGCTTTGTGCCCGGCAATCATGATGCTTATGTGCCCTCTGCCATGCCTTTCATCGCGAAAACTTTTGCGCCATGGATGGCAGGCGATGAGATGCGCGCGGATACCTTTCCCTATCTGCGCCGACGCGGTGAGATTGCGATCATTGGGCTGACATCCGGTGTGCCGACGGCGCCTTTGCTAGCCAACGGTCGTTTGGGCGCTGCGCAGCGCGCACGTTTCGCGCAAATGCTCAGCGAGACGCGCGGGCTGATGCGGGTCGTGATGATCCATCATCCGCCACATAATACAGGCGCCACGCCCGGGCGCGGCCTCACCGACTCGCGCCGCTTTGAAAAGATCATTCGCGAAGAGGGTGCTGAACTCATTCTGCATGGTCATAACCATCGCCATTCGATTGCCTATCTCGAAGGGCCACACGGCCGCGTGCCTGTGGTGGGCGTGGCCTCTGCCTCGGCTGTGCCGGGGACAGAGCGGCATCGGGCGGCTTGGCAAATGTATGAGATCACGCGTGCGGGCGCGCGCTGGCGGATCGAAGGCGTGATCCGCGGCATGAAATTAGACAGTAGCGGCGTGGTGGAAGTCGGCCGTTTTGCGCTTGGCGATGACTAGCGGCGCTTGGGCACAAATTCGCCGTTGAGCAGCAAGCGGTCGAGTGGCGAGAGTGGCGCCATTTTGGCGGGCGGATCGATCACAGGCTTTGGCGACAAAGGCGCGCTTTCAACAGGCGCCATATTCTGCGCAACGCGCACGCGCGGTGCTTGAGTTGGCGCGGGCGGTGGCAGGCCCAGCGAAATTTTCGAGCCATTCGACAGGCTCGAAGAATTGTTGGATGCGACAGCCGTGCGCGGCACTGTCTTTTCAATCAGGCCTGCAATATCGAGATCTTCATCCAGTTCCGGCGGATCAGGCAGATCATCATACTTGAAGCGTTTGGGCATGAGGCCGGGAGCAGGCAAAGGCTTGCAATAGCGGCGCGGGCCTTCGGATGTATTGCCATGCATGGCGAGGTCGACATGCATATGGTTGTAGTGGAAGACGTCAGAGCCGGGCGCCAGCACGGTCGTGAAAATCTGGCAGGCGCCAGCTTGGATCTCGCGCAAAAAGGCTTTGTCGTTTTCTTTGCCGCGCGTCCAATCGCGCACAAATGTAATCTCGCGGCCATCCATCAACACGAAGCCGGCAATGTCGATCGCATTGCCAAAGCCGTGTTCGGACAGGCGCACGCCTTGATTGTTCATGGAACGGCAGGCGTAAGAGCCCATGCTCTTCACTTCGGTGACGGGCTGGCCGAAACGCTGCAAAGCCACGGGCTGGACGAATTCACTGACCCATTGATCAAGTGCGGCCGTCATCGGGCAGCCGATGGTCTGCGTCGAGGTGAGTGAAACCGTCCCTCCCGCGAGTGCGGTGACTTTGAGCGGCATGGTCAGGCCGCAAATGCCCGGCCCGTCGATTTCCTTCGCCAATTCGACGAAGGAGGACATCTGGATTTTCTTTTCGGCGAAACAGGCTTTTTCCGCTTGGGTACGCCAAGCCGGCCTCTGCGGGCGCTGGAACAGCGAACAACCGGACAGAGCAAGAGCGACAACCGTCAAGGTTGCTATAGGCCATACGCAACGCGCCATTCTTCATTTTCGCCCGGGAAGGGTTAAGGGCGGCTAAACCAAATGTGGCAAAGGGATGAAAAAGATGGGGTGCGGCTTTGCTGCATCGCGGCGAGGATCACGTAAATTTTGACGCTGGGTTGGCTTATAAAGCTTGTGATGACCTCCTATATTCATCGGGCGGGCGTCTTGCCCGCTTTACCTCGTGAGGTCATGCCCATGTCCATCCGTCGCTCGACCAGCAAAATGGCTGCGATGGCGGTTGCCGTCACTCTGGCGCTTGCGCCTGCTCTTGCCATGGCAAAGCCTGGCTCAGGCAGCAGCTCTGGCAGCCGCGGCTCCAAGACCAATTCCGCACCGCCTGCAACCCAGACGGCGCCCGGTGCTGCACAGCCTATGCAGCGCACCATGACCCCCAACACACCCAGCGCAGCTCAGCCTGGCGCAGCGCAAGCCGCTCGTCCCGCAGCGCCCGCGCCTCAGCAGGGTGGCTTCTTCGGCTCCATGCTCGGCAAAGGCCTGATGGCCGGCCTTCTTGGCGCTGGCCTGTTCGGCCTGCTCTCGGGCTCAGGCCTGTTCGGCGGCCTCGGCTCGCTGACGAGCTTCTTGGGTCTCATCTTGCAAATCGGCCTGATCTTCTTGGTCGTGCGCTTTGCGATCAGCTATTTCGCCCGCAAGCGCGAAGGCCAGCTGGCCGCCGCGACCCCGCATGGTCAGGCACCAGAGCAGCCAATGCAGCGTGAAGCTTTTGGCGGCATGTTCGGTGGTGGCGCAGGCGCTGCTGCAGCTCCTGCCGCGCAAATGGCTGAACTGCAGATTTCGCCGGAAGATTTCAACGCTTTCGAACATAAGCTCGCAGAAATCCAGAGTGCCTATGGCGAAGAAAATATGGAGCATCTGCGCCGTCACGTGACGCCGGAAATGGCTTCCTATTTCTCCGAAGACCTCGCTGAAAATGCCCGCAAGGGTGTGCTCAACAAAGTCTCGGGCGCGAAGCTTTTGCAGGGTGATCTTTCGGAAGCCTGGCGCGAGACGGATGCGGATTACGCAACTGTCGCCATGCGCTTCTCGGTCATGGACACAATGGTCGATCGCGCAACCGGCGCTTACATTTCGGGCGATCGCACAGAGCCGTCAGAGACGACGGAAATCTGGACCTTCACCCGCCGCGCAGGTGGCGGGACGGAAGAGTGGAAACTCTCCGCGATCCAGCAGGTCGCTTAAAGAAAAAAGCAAACGGGCGCCGAAAGGCGCCCGTTTCGTTTGGGTAATCTCTCCACCGTCATTGCGAGGAGGGCGCTAGCCCGACGCGGCAATCCATAGCGCGAATCTATGTGGTTAAAGCTCCGGCTCTGGGTTGCTTCGTCGCTTTGCTCCTCGCAATGACGGCGCTTTATTTCTTTCGGCTACGTGAGGTCTGCGGCGTGTTGGCGGCTGCGCCATATTTGCGCGTGCCTTGATAGCCGCCAGCCTGATCTTCCACCGCTTGTTGGCGCGCTAACGGATCATTGCCCACTGCAAGCTCGGTGGCCTGCAGACGCTTCACTTCATCGCGCAAGCGTGCAGCCTCTTCGAATTCGAGATTGGCAGCAGCTTCACGCATGCGCTTTTCGAGATCGGCGAGTGTTGTTTTGAAATTATGTCCAATGGCGGGCTTGTCCGCGAGGCCTGTGTCGACCGTGACATGATCCTGCTCATAGACCGAGCCCAGAATGTCCTGGATGCCGCGTTTGATCGTGGCGGGCGTGATGCCGTGTTCTTTGTTGTAAGCCTCTTGGCGTTCGCGGCGGCGGCTGGTTTCCGCCATGGCGCGTTCCATCGAGCCGGTGATCTGGTCGGCATAGAGAATGACTTTGCCATCGACATTTCGCGCCGCGCGGCCGATGGTCTGGATGAGCGAAGTCTCGGAGCGCAGAAAGCCTTCCTTGTCCGCATCCAGAATGCCGACGAATCCGCATTCGGGAATATCAAGGCCTTCGCGCAAAAGGTTGATGCCAACCAGCACGTCAAACGCACCAAGCCGAAGATCGCGCAGGATTTCGATACGCTCAATCGTATCAATATCAGAATGCATGTAGCGCACGCGCACGCCGTTTTCGTGCAGATATTCGGTGAGATCTTCCGCCATGCGCTTGGTCAGCACTGTGACCAACGAACGATAGCCGACTTGCGCGGTGGCGCGCACTTCACCCAAGAGATCATCCACCTGCGTGCGGGCAGGGCGCACTTCGACGGGTGGATCGATGAGGCCTGTCGGGCGAATGACCTGCTCGACAAAGACGCCACCCGTCTGTTCCATCTCCCATGTGCCCGGTGTCGCTGACACATGCACGGTCTGCGGGCGCATTGCTTCCCATTCTTCAAAGCGCAGCGGGCGATTGTCCAAGCAGGATGGCAAGCGGAAGCCATATTCGGCGAGCGTTGCTTTGCGGCGGAAGTCGCCGCGATACATGCCGCCGATTTGCGGAACGGTGACGTGGCTTTCGTCTGTAAAGACGAGCGCATTATCGGGGAGATATTCGAACAAAGTCGGCGGCGGCTCGCCCGGTTTGCGTCCTGTCAGATAGCGCGAATAATTTTCAATGCCCGCACAAGAGCCCGTGGCTTCCAGCATTTCAAGATCGAACATGGTCCTTTGTTCAAGCCGCTGCGCTTCCAGCAAGCGGCCTTGTGCATAGAGCTCTTCGAGTCGCTGCTTCATTTCATTCTTGATGCCGGAGATCGCTTGCAAGAGCGTTGGGCGCGGCGTCACATAATGCGAATTGGCGTAGAGCTTGATGAATTCGAGATCTTGCGTCTTCTTGCCCGTCAGCGGATCGAATTCAGCAATATTTTCGACTTCATCGCCGAAGAAGCCGATGCGCCAGGCGCGATCTTCATAATGGGCCGGAAAGACTTCAACCGTGTCGCCGCGCACGCGGAATGTGCCGCGCGAGAAATCCGGTGTGCGCTTATATTGCAGCGCGACCAGATCATTGATCAGCTGGCGTTGATCGATGCGCTCGCCGAGTTTCAGCGAGAAGGTCATGGCCGTATAGGTTTCGACCGAGCCGATACCATAGATGCAGGAGACAGAGGCGACGATGATGACATCATCGCGTTCGATTAAAGCGCGTGTGGCAGCGTGGCGCATGCGGTCGATCTGTTCATTGATCGAGGATTCTTTCTCGATGAATGTGTCGGTGCGCGGGACGTAAGCTTCCGGCTGATAATAGTCGTAGTAGGAGACG
>Ga0209400_1000327_pt1 | contig 41141 bp, 37 predicted proteins | sample M_130807_EF_Meta_FD_187313 | JGI IMG/M metagenome (GOLD analysis project Ga0209400, IMG submission 187313) | Freshwater microbial communities from Lake Montjoie, Canada to study carbon cycling - M_130807_EF_MetaG (SPAdes) (version 2) | ecosystem: Environmental > Aquatic > Freshwater > Lake... | reverse complement strand
ATCCTGTCTTAGTTTTTCTTTGTTTTGTTCAAGATACTCAAATCTAATCATGGCTCATTCAATTAATTCTTAGGCAATGTTAAGCAAGAATTTGTTTATTTTATATGATTTCAGTCACGAATTTAGTAATGTTAAAAATAAAAAAAAGGATAAAAAATAGGCTAATTTTGTAGGGCATGCCATTGTCTTGTTATTTTAAATTTACAATTGTTCAATGCCTGATTTTAATCATAGGCACAACTAACATACTGGCTCAAACTAAGTATGAGATTTCAGGGTACGTCAAAGATTTTTCAAACGGAGAAAGTTTAATTGGTGCAACTGTTAGAATTGTAGGCACTCAAAAAGCTGTTCAAACCAATACTTATGGGTATTTTTCAATTTCAACCAACAATATAAATGATAGCATTGTTGTATCTTATATTGGGTATCAAAGTGCATACTTAGCAGCTGTATTTTCTACAAATAAAAAACTAAGTATAGAATTAAAACCCTTCTCAATCAGTACCGATGAAATTGTAATCAAAGGTCAGAAAAGCAACAATCAAATTACCAGCACAAACATGAGCATGGTTGAAATAGATGCAGAAAAATTGAAGAGTTTACCTGTTATTTTAGGAGAACAAGATGTTTTGAAAGCCATTACCTTATTGCCTGGAATTAAAAGTGGTGGCGAGGCAGGAACAGGTTTTTATGTAAGGGGTGGAGGTCCAGACCAAAACTTGATTTTAATGGATGAAGCGGTTGTATACAATCCATCACATTTATTTGGTTTTTTATCCGTATTCAATTCCGATGCTGTTAAAAATATAGAAATTATCAAAGGTGGAATGCCTGCCAACTATGGAGGACGTCTTTCTTCAATTCTAAATGTAAGCATGAGGGAAGGCAATAACAAGAAATTTCAATCTAGTGGAGGTGTTGGTTTAATTGCAAGTAGATTTACAGTTGAAGGCCCATTGAAAAAAGGCAAAAGCAGTTTTTTACTCTCAGGAAGAAGAACCTATATAGATGTTTTGGCAAAGCCTTTCATTCCTTCAAGCCTAAGCGGAACAGGGTATTATTTTTATGATTTGAATGTGAAAACCAATATTCAATTAGATGAAAAAAATAAACTCTTCTTTTCGGGTTATTTTGGAAGAGATATATTGAATTTCAAAAGCCCAAGAAACAAAGATGTATTTTTTAATTTTGGATGGGGCAACAGCACTGCCACACTGAGATGGAATCATTTGTTCAACCAAAAACTTTTTTTAAATACCAGTCTAATTTATAACAGGTACGATCTATTCAATGATTTTACATTTGGAAACAATGGTTTCAATGTCAGAAGTGGGGTAGAAGACATCAATCTAAAAATGGATTTTAATTATTATACCCACAGCAAACACGCTTTCAAGTTCGGTTATAATTATACATTTCATCAATTTCAACCAGGTATATTATCAGGCAGTATTGGAACAACCAATTTAAATCAGCAAGTAAATACACAATATGCGCATGAATTTGCAGCTTTCATTTCAGACGAATGGAAACTCAGCCAAAGGTTTTCAATGAATATAGGCATAAGGGCTGTTGCATTTGATTTAGTAGGACCGTACACTAAAAATTTGTATGATAACGATACGGGATTGCCAAGTAATCAATCAATACAATATAAAACAGGAGAATCTATCGCTTTTTATCCAGCATTAGAACCGAGGGCAAGTGCAACTTATTTACTCAATGAATCCAGTTCGCTCAAAGCATCATTTACCCAAACCTATCAATTTTTACATCTGGCTACAACTAGCGGGGCTCAGTTTCCAGTTGATTTATGGGTACCAAGCTCTGAAAAAGTGAAACCCCAATTGGCCTACCAATATGCAATAGGTTATTACAGAAATTTTTTAAATGACGAACTCGAAGCCTCTATTGAAACCTATTACAAGCCCATGTATAATCAAATTGAATTCAAGCCAGGCGCACAATTGTTTTTCAACCAAAACTTAGAAAATGAAATGATTTTTGGAAATGGTTTGAGTTATGGTATTGAGTTCTTGTTGAGAAAACCCAGTGGTCGTTTGAATGGTTGGATAGGCTATACCTGGAGCCGCTCAATACGTCAGTTTGATCAGTTGAACCAGGGTCAAACTTATTTTTACAGATACGACAGAACGCATGATATGTCACTGACGATGTCCTATCAAATCAATAAAAAATGGACCGCTAATTTTGTTTTTGTATTTGGAACAGGCAATGCGGTAACCTTGCCTTCAGGAAGGTATGCCTATCGATTTGGATACAATCAAACTGAAAATAAACCTGAATTTGTATTTGTAGATGTGTATGATAAAATCAATGCATACCGATTGCCTGCTTATCATAGAGCAGATCTCTCTTTTACGTATATCAGAAAAAAGACGGAGAAATGGGAGAGTAGCTGGAATTTTTCGATATATAATTTGTACAACAGGGCCAATCCGTATTTCATCTATTTTTATCCTGATATAGAAATAGGACAAGTAAAAGCGTACATGGTTTATCTATTTCCAATTTTGCCATCTGTTCAATGGAATTTTAAATTTTAACATGAGAGTAATTGCATTCCTATTCTTTGTAATGGCTTGTATTTCTTGCGAGAAAGAAATTGACATTGCGGTAAGCAATGTTGAGCAACAATATGTGGTTGAGGCTTCTATCAATCAGCAATTCCCAACAATGAATTATGTCTTTATAACCAAGACCATTGATTATTTTAAACCTGAATTTTCTTTGAATGGTTTAACAGATGCCAAAGTAGCCATCACAGAAGGAAGTATTGTTGGGAATGATACATTTTACAATGGAACTGTTTTTCCATTCAATACAATTTCAGATTCCATACTTCCTGGAATCTATATAAATCCATTGTTTGAAGGTAAATTGAACACGCCCTATCAATTGAATATTGAACTAAAAGATGGAAGTAGAATTTCAGGAAACACCTATATTGGCAAGCCACCTCTTATTGATAGTTTGGTGTATTGGTCAACAATTACCTCAAAAGACACGGCTTGTTTTTTTTGGATGCAATGGCAAGATGGCCCAGAACAAAACAATTACAGAATGGCTGTTTATAACGGTTTTGATTCCATTTTATTAGGTTGGGGAGCCGCTCAACGTTTTTATACTTTTGATGACCAACTCATCAACAATACCAAAAGACCCTTTCGTTCCTTTAGACCTTATGCTTATGGAGATACCATTAGTATTTATTTAAGTTCAATCGGACGTAAAGAATTTCAGTTTTGGCAATCCTTTGGTACAGCTGTCAATAACAATGGTCCGTTTTCGAGTCCAGTTGCTGTAAAATCAAATATCAAAGGCGCAATGGGCTCTTTTACTGGTTATGCCATTGAACAAAAAAAGTTCATCATCAAATAATTTACCAAAGTCTCAATTTAAAATATTCTTTGGCTTGCTTTCTGTTGAAAAAACAAAGGCCAAAAGCAAAGAAATCAATTGCAACTTGGACCTCTGTTTGCTTGCAAAGTGATTGCCACTGCTTTCTTGAGACTTTGTTTAAATGGGGCTGATTAATAATAATAGGTTGTTTTGCTTTTAAACAGGTCTTCAGTTCGGCAAGAGGCAAACGGGTTAAATCAATTGAATTGTCAATCAAAAGTGCATCTATTTGTATCGGCTGTTTCTCTTTCTCAAAAGGTATTTGCAGTTTTGTTTGCCATTCTTCCAAAATCCAATTTTGATTGATTTGTTTGAGCGTGAAAATCTCCTTTGAATTCAATGCGCTCAATATACTTGCCAAAGCTTTCGAATTGCTAAAACCATCTTGCTTTAGATGAGATATATTCATGGACTCAAATAAGGCTTTCTTCTGAATGGCAGCTGAGCTTTGATACAATTGAAAAACAAATGGAGAGTGTAAAATGTCAATCGGCTTTGCCAGTATAAAGTGACAAAGCCGATTGTATAGGTAAAACAAGCTATTCAGCATGTATTTAGGTCAGATTTTTTTGAAGAGTTATTCAGGTTTTTGTTTTTTCAAGTCTTTCAAAACTTTCATTTTCTCTTCTAAACCTTGGATATGTTTTTTTGCAATTTCAATTTTCTGTATGATTTGTTCTGCCATTGGATTTTTGGCATTGCCAGACTTAAAGAAACCTAGGTTGTTTTCCCAAGTCTCGATATCTTTTTTCATGCCTTTGATGCGCTCGCCCAATATTTTTTCTTCACGCTGTAGTTTTTGGTTTCCGTTTGGAGAACTTGCCAATTGCTCAAAAGATTCTTTGTCTTTTTCTAACCTGATTTCTCTGTTGAGTTGTTTGTATTTGCCGTACAGTTTATCTAATAGTTCAGTATACTTTTTGTGGACAGCATCTTTAGAAGTATTTGGAACGTAACCAATGGCACTCCATTCGTTTTGAATTTGTTTCAGATCTTGAAAAGGATTGCTCAATTCTTGCGTTAGTAATGATTCTAATTTTTGAATCAAATCATTTTTTAGAGCCAAATTCTTTTCTTGTTCTTCTTTTACACTTGCATAACGCTCTGCCTTTTTCTCGAAAAATAAATCACAGGCCGAACGAAATCTTTTCCAAATGGCATCATTTACTTTGTCAGGAGCAGGTCCAATTTTTTTCCAAGATTCTTGTAATTTCTTGAGTTCATCTGTTTGCTTTGCCCAATCGATAGGTTGATTGGCAATACTTTCAGCAATTTCACACAAACTTTCTTTGGCTTTTAAATTGTTATTGCGTTCCGTGTGTAAAGTTTTGAAGAATTGATTTTTGTTGGTGTAAAAAGTATTACGAGCATCTTTGAATTCATTCCAAACTTGTTCTCTTGCAGCCATAGGCACATGGCCAATTTTTTTCCAAGATTCCATCAGTTCATTTGAGATGGTGGTTTTTTCCATCCATTCTTTGATTTTGATACTTTTGAAATTTGAAAGTTCTTTGGCTGTTGCTAATAATTCATTTTTAGCGTTCAAGTTTGCGGTTCTTTCTGCTTCAACTTCAGCACTTTTAGACTTGATATAATCAAATACTTTATCAACTTCAGCTTTGAATCTGTTCCAGATATCATCAGATGCTTCTTTGGCAACTGGTCCAATATTTCTCCAATCCTCTTGTAATTTTTTTACGTTGATGAGGATTTTCTTGATGCTATTTTCTTCTTTGGTTAAATGACTTACTTGCGCTATTAACTCTATCTTGGCGTCTAAGTTTTTACTTCTATCTAAATCTTTTAATTCGTTATTGATTGATAAACGATCGTAAAAAATTTCTACTAAAACACGGTATCTTTCCCATAATTCATCCGCATTTTCTTTTGGAACATGTTTGATTTTTTTCCAATCAGCTTGAAGCTCTTTTAGTCTATTGAGTGAACCTGCAGTTTCTTCGCCATCATTTAGTTTTTTGATTTCTTCTAAAATGGCCTCTTTTTGCTTCAAGTTTGCAAGTTTTTCTGCTTCTTGCCTCAACCTCGCTTCTTCCTTTTTTTGTTTGATGACTTTGAAAGCATTGTTGAAACGATCTTTTGAACCATCGCCTTTGAACTCGAAACTGTCTTTGTCACCACCCTCTTCCATGTATTTTTCAAGTGCAATCGCTTGCTCTTCTTGCCATATATGCTCTAATGTAGGTTTGATTGCTTTGAGTATAGAGATAGCTTCATTGATTTCTTTTTCTGCTATTGCAGTTTCGGCTAATTGAAGTAATTCTTCCTTTTTTAAATTGGCAAAATCTGGTAATTCTTCCAATGTAGCAATTTCGTGTTCTTCTTCACTTAACTCCGCTACCTGGTTGTCAATTACAGGTTCTACTGTTACATCTAAATTTGTCACATTTGATGTAGATTCAACTTCATGAGCAGCTGCATTCAATTCGGCTGAATTTTGCAGTTCATTGCTTTTGTTTTCCAACTCTTGATTCATTGTTCAATTCTATTGATTTCTTAAAAGGACACCAAAGGTATGGATTAAATCAATAATTTTGCCCTTGAAATTGTTGAAAATATTTAAGATATGGAACTGAAAATCATAGAATGCCCAAGAGATGCCATGCAAGGGATGGTTAATTTTATTCCCACAGCCAATAAAATAGCCTATTTGAGGCATTTGTTAAACTTAGGTTTTGATACCTTAGACTGTGGAAGTTTTGTCTCTCCAAAGGCCATTCCTCAGATGAGAGATACGGCAGAAGTACTCAATTCGCTTGATTTAAGTCAAACCAAAACCAAACTTTTGGTTATTGCTGCCAATTTAAGAGGAGCAGTGGAGGCAGTTCATTTTGAGAAAGTGAGTGCTATTGGTTTTCCAATGTCTATTTCAGAGACCTTTCAAAAACGCAATACGAATGCAGATTTAGAAACGGCAATTCAAACTGTTCAACAAATACAAGAGGTATGTGTAAAAAAATCCAAAGAATTGGTGGTGTATTTGTCAATGGGTTTTGGCAATCCTTATGGAGATCAATGGGACACCAATTTAACGGCTGAATGGGCTTATAAAATGAGTAAATTAGGCATAGAAACTATTTCTTTAAGTGATACCATTGGTGCAGCTAAAACAGAAGATATTACAAGCCTTTTTCAACTGTTGTTAAAAGAATTGCCTCAAATTGAATTTGGAGCTCATTTGCATACCAATCCGGCACTTTTTGAACAGAAACTTGCTGCGGCATACGATGCAGGATGTAGACGATTTGATGGGGCTTTGAAAGGCTTTGGTGGATGTCCTATGGCTGCTGATCATTTAACAGGGAACATGCCTACAGAATTGATGTTGAATTGGATGGATCAAAACAAGATCAAACATGGCATTGATACCAGTAATTTACTTGAAACGCTTATGCTGGCAGACCAAACTTTTAGTTTAGGGAATTGATTTTTTGTAAAGCAGCTAAAATATTTGCTTCAATTCTTTTTTCTGAATTGCTGTAATCTTGCTTTTGGAATGTGGTTCCACTTACCTTTTCAAATAGCTCTATATACCTAGCAGTAACTGAATCTACAAAGTTTGAATCCATTACTGGAACAGTTTGATTTTCTTTTCCTTGAAAGCCATTTTCAATCAACCATTTTCTTACAAATTCTTTAGACAATTGCCTTTGTTGTTGGTCTTTTTCTTGAATTTGCTCGTAGGTATCTGCATAAAAATACCTGCTTGAATCAGGAGTATGAATTTCATCCATCAACAGAATTTCACCCTCTTTTTCACCAAATTCATATTTTGTATCAACCAAAATTAAACCTTGTTGAAGGGCATATTCAGTTCCAAATTTAAACAGGGCTCTGGTGTATTGCTCCAACATTAAATAATCTTTTTCTGATACAATGCCCTGGGCAATGATAGCTTCTCTAGAAATATCTTCATCATGTCCAACGCTTGCTTTGATTGTTGGCGTAATAATAGGTTCAGGAAAAGGGTCATTCTCTTTTAATCCTTCTGGCATTGCTACTCCACAGATTGTTCTTCTTCCTGATTGGTATTCGCGCCAAGCATGGCCAGATAAATATCCACGAATGACCATCTCAATTGGAAAAGGATTGCAGCAATGGCCTATGCTGACATTGGGATCAGGACAGGCAATCAACCAATTGGGAACAATACTCGCACTCAATTCCAAAAAATGTTTTGCCAATTGATTCAATACTTGCCCTTTGTATGGAATTGGATTGGGTAAGACAACATCAAATGCCGATATTCTATCGCAGGCAACCATCACCAATAAATTATTTTCTACTGTATATACATCTCTCACCTTTCCTCTGTAGAATTTGGTTTGTCCAGGTAAATTAAAATGGGTTTCTACAATTGCTGTCATCTTGATTTATGAATTATTTTCATTGTTGTCTTTTGGTTTTCCTTCGTAAGCTTTGATGATATCTTTCACCAATTTATGTCTTACTACATCTTCAAAATTGAGGTATGCAAATTCAATGCCCTTGATATTTTTAAGGATTTGAACTGCTTTTAAAAGTCCAGATAATGATTGTTTGGGCAAATCAATCTGTGTTAAATCTCCTGTGATGATAAATTTTGCACTTGGCCCCATGCGTGTTAAGAACATTTTCAATTGCAAATCTGTAGCATTTTGTGCCTCGTCTAAAATGACATAAGCATTGTCTAGTGTACGACCCCTCATAAATGCCATTGGCGCAATTTCTATCACCCTTGTTTCTATGTATGATTTCAATTTGTCTGCAGGAATCATGTCATCTAATGCATCATACAATGGCCTTAAATAGGGATCAATTTTTTCTTTGAGGTCTCCAGGTAGAAAACCTAAATTCTCTCCAGCTTCCACAGCGGGTCTGGCCAATATAATTCGCTTGATTTCTTTGGCTTTCAATGCTTTTACTGCTAAAGCAACTGCAGTATATGTTTTTCCTGTTCCTGCAGGACCAATGGCAAACAGTACATCATTTTTTTCTAATGCATTTACCATTTTCAATTGGTTTGGGGTTTTGGCTCTGATTATTTTACCGTTCGTACCATACAAAATGATATCAGCTGATTGTAGTTTTGTATCTTCTTGAATTGAGATTGGGCTTGAGAATTCACCTCTTAAAATGGCATCAACTTGGGCATTGTTTAGAGTGCCAAATTTGTTGACAATTCGAATCATTTCATTCAATTTCTCTTCAAACAAACCCATTTCAAACTCATCACCAGTTAGGCCAATGATTTCACCTCTTGCAATAATTTTTAAATTAGGAAAATGCAACTGCAAGTTTTTTAGATGCACATTGTTAGGACCAAACACTGCGGTTGAGTCAAAATCAGAAAGCTTAATTTCTTTGGTATTCAAATTATCGGTTGCTATTTGTTATTTTGCACAAAAATAATAAAATCAATTCGCTTTGGCTATTATTACTTTAACTTCTGATTATGGAATAGGCAGTCATTATATTGGCGCTTTAAAAGGCGCAATTTATAGCAAAATTCCTGGAGCTCTAGTAATAGATATTTCTCATCAAACCGCTCAGTACAACCACGAACAATTGGCTTACGTGCTTTCTGGAGTGTATAAAGATTTTCCGAAAGGGACTTGGCATTTATTGGCAATTGACACTTCAGTTCATTTGCACAAGCAAATTCTTGTGATTGAGCATGATGGACATTTTTTTATAGGTGCAGACAATACAGTTTTCAATTATTTGTTTGAAATAACACCAACGAAAGTTTACAGGTTACTTTTAAAACCAGCAGATGAAAAAGAATTGTTTCCTGAAAAAAATATTTTTATTGATGCCATTGCACATCACATAAAGAAAGGAGATTTGAAAGGGATAGCAGAGCCCGCTCAAATCAAAAGAACAGTCATGCAGCATGCACCTTTCTTTGAGGCCAATATTTTAAGAGGAAGAGTAATTTTTGTAGATACATTTGACAATGCACACACCAATATCAGTAAAACTTTATTTGATAAACATATTGGAGATAGCCCTTTCAAAATACATTTATGGAAACGAAGCAAACTAGATTTTATTTCTACCAGTTACCAGTTATTTAGAGATGGAGATGAGGTTGCTGTATTCAACTCTAATGGTTTTTTAGAAATTGGGATGTCAAGAGGAAGAGGTGCACAATTGATGGGATTGAGTGCTAACTCAAAGATTTTTATTGAAAAATTAGAAAGAGATGATTCATAGATTTGTGAAAATGACTTTTAGACCCGAAGAAGTAAAGCAATTTCTAGTGGTTTTTGAACAGTCTAAAAACGCAATTGCTGATTTCCCAGGCTGTATGGGTTTAAAATTATTACAGGATACTGCGTCAGAAAATATTTTATACACTTTTAGTTTATGGGCTGAGCCTTTGGCTTTGGAAGCCTATAGGAATTCAGAATTGTTCAAAAGTACCTGGGCCAAAACAAAGGTGCTTTTTGCTGATAAGCCATTGGCCTGGAGTACTTTAGTAATTGATCATGTGAAGTAAATAAGTAGACATCACAAATGGTTGTCAACAAATTACTCACATTTTAGTGCAGAATTCAAAAGATTTTTACTTAATTTTGGAATCAATTGATGGTAAAAGCTTTTCATGAATAGACTCTTAGTCATTTTCTTAGTTTCAATAGCTACGCTGGTTTCGGCTAGGCCCCTCGATTCATTGCGTTTAGAACTGAAGCAAGGGAAAAAATTTATTGTTTACCGTGTACTAAAAGGTGAAAAGATTGAAGATATTGCTTCAAAATACGAAACTGAAGAGTCTACACTATTGTCAATGAACCCATTGATTCAGACTGAGGTAAAGCCTGGTCAAATCATTAAAATTCCTTTGAATGTAGATAAATATGGAGATGTAACTGTTCCTGAGGTTAAACCTATTGAGTACTTGGCTTTGCCTTTGGCCAGTTTCTTGCCTCCTCCGAGTCAAAAACAATTGCCTTCAAAACAGCTCATGACAACAACTGAAGCAGTTCCTGCTGAAGTTAAAATGGTTCAAAACACACAAGTGCCAGCAGCCTCAAAACCAAAATCATCAGAACCTGTCATTTTGGGTGAACCCGTAATTGTTCCCAAAAAAGAACCAGAAACAACAGTACCTGCTAAAATTGTTCAAGCAGAAATACCAGCAGAGGTAGAAAAACCAATTGTATCAAATACTAACCTGATTGTATCTCCTCCTCCAACTCCTAAAGAGACAAAGCCTGAGCCAAGGAACCCTGTAATTCCTAACAAAGTAGCTGTTCAAGCGGCAGAACCTCAACCGCTAAGCAAGCCCGAAGTTAAAACTATTGAAGTGCAGGAGTTGCCAAAACAACAGATACAAGCAAACCCAATAGTAGCAGTAATAGATTCGAACAAATGGAATCAAATTGCGCAAGAACCAAAGGCTGAAAAAATAAAAAGAATTGAAAGTCCATTGGTAAATGAAATAGCCAACAAAGACATTGATAGATTGAAATTAAAGCCTATTCAATTAAAAACATTGGCATTCTCAAAAACCAATGTAATGCCAAGAAAATCAGGTGGATTCAGGGCAAGGTTACAACAAGAATTGGACGAAAAAGAGATGATGGCATCACAAGTTCAAACGCCTGCTCAGGTTCCTGTTCAAACCCCTGTTCAACAAATTGCGCCTCCAATCTCACAACCAATTCAAGTTGAAGCACAGCCAAAACCAGTTGCATCAATATCCCAAAGAGATACAGTGGCCATGCAGTTATTAGATAAAGCCTTGGTTAATCAAGCGCCTAAATTAGCTGAAAAGCCTGTAGCCAAAGAAATCACAGGCCCCAAACCTAAAAAATTGGTTAAAAATTCTGTTATTTCTGGAAGAACAACCGATAAATTAATCCCTAAAGAGAATCAAATTGCAGCTGACTATATCACCGATGTTTATGACAAGAAGGGCGATATGAAGATTGCACAAGATTTAAGTATTCTGAAAGATACCATTGATAAAAATGAAGAAAAAGCCCTTCAAATTTACGTAGTTACTGAACCTCAAACTGTTAAAAAGTTAGCAGCAATATTGAAAATTGACCCCAAATTAATTTTTGATGCCAACGATTTTAGCTCACCTAATTTATGGCCAGGTCAAAAAATATGGATACCTGAAGGGGCCGCTGCCATTGAAACTACAATCAGTCATTTGAATGAAAGCCAAAAAGTGCAAAAAGCAAAAAGGAATAGCAACTTGAATCAAATCATCAAGGAAGAAAACGATGAACAAGGTTTTTCGGCTGTTGATTTAGAAACAGATTCATTTGTGGTTAAAGATGAACCGAAAGAGTTGCTTGTTGAAGCTGAAACAGAAATAGATTCAAGTAATTTCAGACCCGATTTAGACAAATTACATTTGGGAGAAGGCGTTCAAACTTCTCAACATGTATTTGTAAATAGAGATATTGATACCTCTATTGCCAAACATTATGGAGAAATTGGAGAAGTAGGCGTGCGTATTTTAAATGATTTCAGTTTTTATGATGACAATGCCATTACTTATTCGGCCATTGATTTCAGAGAACAACATTTGGCTGTTGATGAATGGGCTGTCAATGCTGCTGATAGCAATTCAATCTATATTGGAAAGGAGCCAAGCAAACTGGGGCCTGGTGACCGTCAATTTACCCATGTGGTAAAAGATGGGGAAACCTTTCTTTCTATTGCTAAAAAGTACGATGTTATGCAATCAGATTTGGCCAATTGGAACAATTTGATGAAGTATAGATTGAGAATTGGACAAGAATTGATCATCAACCAAAGCAGAGGCAAATTGAGCTATTATGAAAGGGCAATAGAGCCAAAGCAAAACAAAACGGTATTGCCAGTTTATCTAACAGATAACAATCACAATGGTTTAGCCTATTACAATCCTTCAGATAAGTTAAAAGGTGTTTTGATGAACAATGTTCCTGTAGGTAAATGGATCATGATTCACAATGATGATAAGTTTAAAAGACGTGCAGTTCAAGTATTAGGTCCATTGCCTTCAAATGCACCAAAAGATTGCTTGTTGATGATTGATAAATACACGGCATCAAACCTTGAAATCAAAAATATTACATCAAGAGTATCTGTTAATGTTGCTGAAATTAAATAAGCTCCATTAAATTTTTTGTTCCAATATTTCTTTTTACGGTAAAGCCTTCTCCGTAATGCACACCAATCATCCTTCCAAATTCTATGGCTCTTCCTTCAAGGTATTTTAAAAAGTGAGGACTAGAAATTGGAGTTTCAGGTTCTTCTGAATTTGGGTTGTAAAATTGGCTTTCAAAAGCTAAAATACATTTTAATTTCTTGTCATAAAATGGCGTGATATCAAATACAATATCGGGTTTGGTCATCCTATCTTGAATATAATGATAAATATTTTGCGGCCTCCAAGCCATTTGTTGAATTCCATTTTCAGCGGTTTCAATTTTTTGTAATCCGGATAGAAAGGCTGCTTCTTCTATTAAATCGGCTGCTCTTCCATGGTCAACATGCCTGTCTTCAATAGCATTACATAGAATAATTTTAGGTTGATATTTTCTGATACAAGCAATAATTTTCAGTAAAGTTTCTTGGTCTTTTCTGAAAAATCCATCTGCAAGTCCAAGATTTTCTCGAATTGTTATGCCCATTATTTTGCTTGCGTTTGCGGCCTCATCTTTTCGGGTTTCTTTAGTACCTCTAGTACCCAATTCCCCAAAAGTTAAATCAACAATTGCAATTTTATAGCCTAAAGCTAAGTGGGCCATGATCGTACCGCTACATCCAAGTTCTGCATCATCTGGGTGGGCTGCAAAAACCAAAATATCCAAATCATTTTTCATAAGTTTCGCAATTTAATTAATTCTTGCACGAGTACATTTACCAAATTGTCATGAATGCATCATATTCTTTCATTTTTAAGCAATTTAAATGATGGTTATTTGAGGATTGAATTTTACATTTGTTACTCAATTGTTTTAATAAATGCAAGTATTGATTATGGCTTCCCAATTGATTTTGGGAATTTCTATCTTGGTAGTTTTACACGAGTTTGGACACTATTTAGCAGCACGTGCTTTCGGAATAAAAGTTGAAAAATTTTACCTGTTTTTTGATGCATGGGGTTTCAAATTATTTTCATTCAAACACAAAGAAACTGAATGGGGAATTGGATGGCTGCCTTTGGGTGGCTATGTAAAGATTGCTGGGATGATAGATGAAAGCATGGACAAAGAACAAATGGCTATGCCTGCTCAACCCTGGGAATTTAGAAGTAAACCCGCTTGGCAGAGATTGATAGTGATGATAGGAGGGGTATTGGTCAATATTGTTACAGGCATTGTTATTTTTGCCATGTTGAGTTATTCTTATGGCGAAAAATACACCTTAAATAAATCGCTCAAAAATGGAATCGTACCTTCTGAACTTGCAAAATCTTATGGCTTCCAAACTGGTGATCAATTGATTTCTGTTGATGGAAAAGAAATAGTTCGATTCGAAGATGCACTACAAATCAGTCATATTTTATCAGATGGTGTGAATTACCAAGTTTTAAGAAATAATGAAGTAGTTTCAGTTGATATTCCTGCAGATTTTGCTGAAAAATTAGGGACTGCAAAGGCCGAATTTTTCATGCCAAGAATGCATTTTTTTATAGCTGAATTAACACCTGGGTATCCGGCTGAAAAGGCAGGATTACAAGTGAATGATCAAATTTTAAAAGTAGATTCAGCTTCGGTTAATTTCTTTGATGAATTTAAACAAGCCATTCAAACCAGAAAAGGCAAAATGACTAATTTTCAAATCTCAAGAAACAATCAAATCTTAGATTTCAATATTCAAATAGATGAAAACGGGATGATTGGATTCAAACCAGATTCTAAAGATTTTGAATATGAAACCAAGAATTTTGGATTTTTTGAATCCTTCCCCATTGGTTACAAAAGAGCGGTTGAAACCATTGATGCGCAAATAAAAGGATGGGGTAAAATTTTCAATGGTGATATAGCCGTAAACAAAGCGGTTCAAGGGCCAATTGGTATCGCTAAATTTTATGGTGGAGAATGGATCTGGAGCCGATTTTGGTTGTTTACAGCCCTCATTTCCTTGGGTTTGGCGTTCATGAATATTTTACCAATTCCAGCCTTAGACGGTGGTCATGTGATCTTTTTACTCATCGAAATTATCATTGGTAAACCTTTGAGTGAAAAGTTTTTAGAAAAAGCACAAATGATTGGAATGATTATCTTGCTAACCATGATGGTTTTCATTTTTGGAAACGATATTGTTGGGTTATTTCTAAAATAGAAAATAATAGATGAGGTGTCCTTGGCCACAGCAAGATGAGTTAATGATACATTATCATGATCATGAATGGGGTAAACCAGTTCATGATGACACCAAATTGTTTGAAATGCTGCTCTTAGAGAGCTTTCAAGCGGGTTTAACTTGGAAAACCATCCTGCACAGAAGAGAAGGTTTTAGAAAAGCTTTTTCTGATTTTGATGTGCAAAAAGTAGCATTATATACAGAAAAAGAAATTACTGAATTGATGCAAGATGTTGGTATAATCAGGCATCAATTGAAAATTAAAGCAGCCATAAACAATGCGAATTTGTTCATCTCAATTCAAAAAGAACAGGGTAGCTTTGACTGTTTTATCTGGAGCTTTACCAATGGTAAAACCATCACTAACAACTATAAAAATCATCAAGAAATTCCCGCAAATTCGCTAGAAAGTGATTTAATGAGTAAAGCCCTCAAAAAAAAGGGCTTTAAGTTCATGGGTTCTACAATTTGTTATGCATTTATGCAAGCAGCAGGTATGGTCAACGACCATTTAAGCAGCTGTAATTTCAAGTAAAGTTGAGTTAATTAGTGAATGAATTTAAAAATTCTATTCCACCTGATTTTCTCAAAAATATTGCTGCCATTTTTGTCCCAGCTCATCCAAACAAAAAAGGCTTTTCCTACAATATGCGTTTCTGGAACAAAGCCCCAGAACCTACTGTCTGCGCTGTTATGACGGTTATCACCCATCATAAAATAATAATTGTATTTGAATTGATAAGTACTGATTTCTTTTCCTTCAATAAAATATTTACCCTCTTTGCATTCCAAACTAGGATTGTTTTCATACACACGTATTGCATGTTGATAGAGCGGAAATGTCATGGAATCTAAATGTACAATTGCTCCAGCTTTAGGAACATACAATGGCCCAAAATTATCGGTATTCCAAGGGTATAAGGGGCTTTGAGGGAAAATATAATTTTGGATAATTTCTTTGCCATCAGTTAAAGAATCAACTGAAATGATGCCAGGTTCTTGCTCTAAAGCCTGTTTACTTTCCATCGTCAATGGAAATGCAAAATCTAAATTGCCATGCAATTGTTCACCTTCAGTTAAGTCAAATTTTTTCATCATGTCTTGGAATCGCTTCTCATTCCAATTGCCTTTCTCGTCTAATTTAACCATATAACGGGTTTGCATTTTAGGCTGATTTTCTGCTGCAATACCGTTAATGTAAACTTGTCCTCCAATTACCTGAATTGAGTCTCCAGAAATAGCCAAACATCTTTTGATATAATTTTCTTTCTTATCAGTTGGCCTTCCATTTTCATAAGGATAGTTGAATACCACCACATCATTATTTTTGATTTGAGTAAATGCAGGCAATCTCTTGAATGGCATTTGCATCCATTCTAAATAACTTTTAGTTGAATCGGTTAAAGGCAATGTATTGTGAGCAAACGGAAATGCCAAAGGAGTCATTGGCAATCTTGTGCCGTAGGTAGCTTTGCTTACAAATAAGAAGTCGCCAACCAACAAAGATTTTTCCATAGAAGAGGTGGGAATGGTATAGGCCTCAACCAGATAGGAACGAATCACAGTTGCGGCCAAAGTGGCAAACCACAAAGCATCTGCCCATTCAAATATCAATTTATTGGAAGGTTGATGTGTTATTTTAACCAAACTCAAAACCCAAACAAGTACATAGATAAAAGGGGCCAAAATCATGGCTAAAATACCAGAAAAATAAAGGTAAATTAATGCAGAGCCATAGATAAAATTAAGTGAAGCCAGTACCACAGATGCGCCAGCACTCAAATAGAAAAGTGCAACTACTAAATTGGCTAAAGTCCATGTAATGGCTACGATTAGCTGTTTTTTAGTATAGTTTTTGGGGCTTAAAAAATAGGCTTTATAAAAATCTTTAAAATTGAAAGTATCTGACATGTTTTAGAATTTTTTATTTGATTAATTCATCTAAGTTTAAAATTTCGTCCATGGTATAAACCCCTTTTTTGCCAATGATCCACTCAGCAGCCATTAAGGCGCCTTTGGCAAAACCATACCTCGACTTGGCATCGTGGGTAATTTGTATGCTATCAATCACTGATTCGTATTTTACAGTATGTAAACCAGTGACTTCTCCTTCTCTATAAGATTCAATCAACAATTCGTTGGGTTTGGCACTTTGAGTAGGGTTTGACTTGTCATAAATAAGGCGGTCTTTGATGCTTTCTTTATGGGGGTAGTTTTCTTGAATATGTTTTGCCAAGCTCAATGCAGTTCCACTTGGATGGTCTTTCTTTGCGGTATGGTGCACCTCTTCAATCATCACATCATATTCATTGAAATTTCTCATCATTGATGCAAGTACTTGGTTCAATTTGAAAAATAAATTTACGCCAATACTAAAATTTGAGCTGTACACCAAGGCTTGGTTCTGTTCTTTGGCTATTTTCTTGATTTCGTCTAATTGGTCGTACCAACCAGTTGTACCAACTACTACTGGAACTCCTGCTTCAAAACATTTAAGAATATTGTCATAAGCGGCAGTAGGCATACTGAAGTCAATGGCTACATCAACATTCTTTAAACTTACTGGCATGAAGTCAAACGCATTTTCAAGCGTTACTTTATAAATGATTTCGTGGTTTTTGGCAGCAGCAATTTTTTCAATTGCCATTCCCATTTTCCCATATCCTAACAGTGCAATTTTCATCAGATTGGTATGTAGTTAATTAAACGAAAGATAAGCAACTTATATTTTATCCGTTTATTTTATTTGAAATGTTAAATTTATTGCAGCAGAAGCCTGCCCGTTGACGATTGGAAAGCTAGGGTCTATTTTAAGTCCAAGGTTTTCATTCATATCAAATCCTTTTAAATGTGCATCAACGGTAGCATCTAATATTTGCAAGGCATACAAGCCAACCATGCCAATCAATGACATATCTCTTGATTTTCTGTAATCTTCTCTGGTAGAATACAGCATTTCAACTGGGAAGTTTGCATAATATGAATTGGTGATGGCTTGTTTATTGATGGCTTGTTGATAAGATTTACGAACATCATCGTATTCATTGCTGTAGAAGATATACGAATATGTCAATGCGGCAAATCCGGCATAAACAATAGGTACTTTCCAGTATTTTTTATTGTAAATCTGTCCAGCACCTGGTATCAATGAAATTAAAGTTACTTTGGTATAGGGATTCTTGTTTTTGGGTGCAGGCGTATTTTGTTGAGCCTTCACACTACCCAATACCAATGTAAGCAATAAAAATAATACGAACTTTTTTATCACAATAAATCTATAAGTCTTTTTAAGTCTTGTTGAGATTTAAATGGGATGACCAATGAGCCTCTACCTCTCTCGTCAGCTTTGATTTTAATTTTGAGCCCTAATTTCTCACTCAAAGTTTTCTGCATATCGCCAAAAGCAGGTGGAATTTCTATTTTTTTCTTAGCGGGTAAATTGTTCTTTTTCTCAACTGCTCTTTCTTGAGCCTGCCTAACAAGGTTTTCAATATCTCTTACCGTTAAACCCTCTTCCACTATTTTATGGAAAAGATATTGCTGGTCATCTTGGTCTTCAATATTGATAATGGCCCTCGCATGACCCATTGAAATTTCATTTTCACGAATAGCAATTTGAATATTATCAGGCAATTTTAACAAGCGCAAATAGTTATTTACCGTTGATCTTTTTTTACCAACTCTTTCCCCTAATTGTTCTTGATTTAAACTACATTCTTCCAATAAACGTTTGTAACTAAACGCAATTTCCATGGCATTGAGTTCTTCTCTTTGAATGTTTTCGATCAAGGCCATTTCTAACATGCCTTGGTCGTCAGCCAACCTAATATATGCAGGAATACTGGTTAAGCCAGCAAGTCTAGCAGCTCTGGTTCTCCTTTCTCCACTGATAATTTGGTAACTGTCATACCCTAATTTTCTAACGGTTATGGGTTGTATAATCCCATGTACTTTGATTGATTCAGTCAATTCATTCAAGGCTTCTTCTTCAAATACATCACGGGGTTGAAATGGGTTCGCTTGAACCTGACCGATTGGAATTTCACTGATGGAATTTAATGGTTTTGCTTCAGCTGCAGTAATATCTGTATTGGCGTTTTCGAGCAATGCGCTTAATCCTCTACCTAATGCATTTCTTTGTTGTTTGCTCATATTAAGAATTTGTTTGTTTGGTATTGTTTAGTTCGAATGGATTGATTTTGCTTAAGCCATTTTTGAACAAAAGCTCTTTGGCTAAGTTTAAATAATTGATAGCTCCTTTGCTGTCTGCATCATGAGAAATAACCGCTTTTCCAAAGCTAGGGGCTTCTGAAAGTTTGGTATTTCTTTGGATAATGGTATCAAAAACCAATTGTTGGAAATGCATTTTTACTTCTTCAACCACTTGGTTGCTCAAACGCAAACGCATATCGTACATGGTAAGCAATAAACCTTCAATTTGTAAATCGGGGTTCATGCCAGATTGGATAATTTTTAAAGTATTCAATAATTTGCCTAATCCTTCTAAAGCAAAGTACTCGCATTGAACTGGAATAATGACAGAATCGCTAGCTACCAATGAATTGGTGGTAATCAAACCCAATGAAGGTGAACAGTCAATGATGATAAAATCGTACTTATCCCTGATTTTAGTAAAAGCAAATTTCATCAATTTTTCTCTGTTGGGAACGCTGATCAATTCAATTTCAGCTCCCACCAAATCAATATTAGAAGGCAAAATATCTAAGAATTTGTAATCCGTTTCCAAAATTGCATCTTCTGCCGGAACTTCGTTCACCAAAACCTCATACAAACCTGTACGAATGTCTTTTGGGTCAAAGCCAATACCTGAAGTAGAATTTGCTTGAGGATCGGCATCTACCAATAAGGTTTTGTATTCCAAAACAGCTAAGCTGGCAGCTAAATTTATTGCTGTTGTTGTTTTGCCAACTCCACCTTTTTGGTTTACTATAGAAATGATTTTGTTCATGTAATTTATAAGATAATCGATTGTTGTATTTGAGGTAAAATTAGATTCAATTGTTTTTCTTCGAAAATTTTATGCGCATTTTCATGGTCAATTTTAATGGGCGCAAAGGTGTCAAAATGAAGACCAATGATGTTTTTACAATTTAAAAATTCCGCTGCTTTACTGGCATCTTGAACATCCATCGTAAACAAACCCCCAACAGGTAACAAAGCCCAATCTATGGTATGCAGTTCTGCTAAAAGTTTTAAATCAGCAAACAAAGCAGTATCACCCGCATAATAAATGACCTTGTTTTGAATTTCCAATAAAAAGCCTGCTGCTGTGCCACCATAAGTTCCATCTGAAAAACTAGAGCTGTGGATAGCCTGGGTCATTCTCACTGTTCCAAAATTACCCTTGAATTTGCCACCAATATTCATAGGGATGATATTTTCAAAACCCTGTTTTGACAAATAATTCATGATTTCAAAATTGCAAACAATTTTTGCAGCGTTATTTTGGATAACAATTGCTAAATCTGCAATATGGTCATCATGTGCATGCGATATAAAAATATAATCTGCCTTGATAGATTGAACATCAATCGCTTCGGCTAAAGGATTTTGACTCATAAAGGGGTCAAAGAGCAATTTCTCTTTTCCCGTATCTATTAAAAAACACGCATGTCCGTAATATTCAATTTTCATTTTTTTAGGGCTTTCTAAACATGTTTTTCAACAGCTTTTTTTACTGTGGAACATAGATATCTTGGAAATTAATTTTCTTTCAGATGCTTATTTTACATGCTTTTACAGAAAAACATGTCTCAAATTTCGGAAATGAATTTGCTAACTAATCCACCATCTATCAACAGGGGTGTTGATGTTTTATTTGACTGTATTTTAAGTTGATATAAAATTACAGAAATAAATTTTTTTAAAAAATTACAAATGAGTTGCCAATAGCAGGTCTAAATCTTTGTGGTATATGTTTAATCTTTTACCCAAATGAGGATTGGTTAAATTGCCTTTGAAAATGAATGCGCCAGAACGAATTGAAGGATTTTTGTACAACATTTCAGTCAGCGATTTTGACTCGTTCAAATTCAATAGCAAAGGAGACAATACATTGCTCAAGGCATAACTGGCAGTGCGGCTTACTCTTGAAGTAATATTGGGCACGCAATAATGGATGACATCGTGTTTAATAAAAGTAGGTTGTGCATGATTGGTGGTTTCTGAGGTTTCAAAAATGCCTCCTTGGTCTATGCTGATATCTATGATTACACTCCCAGATTTCATTTGAGAAACCAGCTCTTCACTGATAATAACGGGGCTTCTACCTTCTTCATTCCTGATACAACCAATGGCTACATCTGCTGTAAATAAAGCTTTGTTGATGATTTTTGGATGAATCAAAGATGTAAATATATTTTGACTAACCGATTGTTGTAGGTTTCTTAAATTGGTGAGTGAATGGTCGAAAACTTTTACCATGGCACCAAAACCTAAAGCTGCTTTTGCAGCAGATTTGCCAACAGTACCAGCTCCAATAATGACCACTTCAGTAGGTGGGATGCCAACAATACCACCAAACATTTCACCTTTACCACCTCTGTTTACACTGAGTAATTCTGTTGCGATAGAAATTGCAGAATAGCCAGCAATCTCACTCATGCTCTTAACAACTGGATATTCCCCATCAGCATCTTTCAAGTATTCAAATGCAATGGCATTGATTTTCTTGTTCATTAAATTTTTAATGTATGATTCTGATTTGGCACAGTGTTGTATGGCAGATATCACCAATTGTTCTGGTTTTAATAAAGCAAGTTCTTCATCTGTTAAAGGCTCAACTTTTACTATAATTTCAGCATTGAATATTTCTTCTTTACTGTAACATATTTTGGCACCAGCTTCACTAAATTCTTGGTCACTAAACCAGGCGCCTTTTCCAGCACCGCTTTCAATCCAAACCTCACAACCATTGCTACAAAGTACTTGAATAGCAGAGGGGGTTAATGGAGAACGGTGTTCTTGTAATGTTGTTTCTTTGGGGATACCTATATGCAATCCTTTTTTAGATTTTGTACGTTCTAAAAGCGCTTCTTTAGGTTGAAGAGAAGCTTGTTTGGCTAAATCACTGAATCCAAAAGCGGGTGTGTCTTGCATATAGTATTGCTTGAATCAATGCACAATTTAATACATTCAGTTCTGCAATCAAAGCATTTCATCAGGATAGAATTTTAGCTCAATGGTTCTTGAACTTCCTGTGCCATGGAGCAGTACAATTGCCATTGATTCATCTTGTAAAATTTGCTCAGCAATTTGTGGCCATTCTATTAAACAGTAATTGCCAGATTGAAGGTATTCCTCAAACCCAATTGAAAGGAGCTCATCTTGGTTTTTGATACGGTACAAATCAAAATGAAATACCTTGTTATTTTCTTGAGTCAGGTACTCGTTGACAATTCCAAAACTAGGACTGTTCATGGAGTCTGAAATACCTAAAATCGTACAAAATGCTTTGATTAAAGTAGTTTTTCCAGCACCCATTTCTGCATTGAAACAAATAATTTTTCTGTCTCCGATATTGGCTATTAACCATAAAGCAGCTTGTTCTATTTCATGGAGAGCGTAATGAAATTCCATTGTTTATTTTCTTCTAGCAATTTCTTTCTGAATGAGTGCAAGTTCTCTGCCGGCTTGTCCTTTTACACTGGTATTTTCTTGTGCTCTTCTAAACAAATAAGGAAGTACAGATTTCACGGGTCCGTAGGGTAGGTATTTGGCTACATTGTATCCAGCATTGGCCAAATTGTAACTTAAATGGTCGCTCATGCCAAAAAGCTGAGAAAAGTAGATGCGCTCATCATTTTTTGCAATCGCATTTTTCTGCATCAAATCAACCAGCTTCAAGCAGCTTTCTTCGTTGTGTGTTCCTGCGCAAATGGCTGTATAGTTGAGATGTTCAACACAAAATGCTAAGGCTTTATTGTAATCATTGTCACTGTTTGATTTGGTAGCTTGTATTGGGTTTAAATAGCCCATTTTTGAAGCCCTATCAGCTTCTTTCTCCATGTATGCACCTCTTACCAATTTAATGCCGTAAATGTAATTTTCTTGTTTTGCCTTTTCAATTTCAAGTTTTAGGAAAGCCAAACGGTCATGCCTGTAAAATTGTAAAGTATTGTAAACAATGGCCTTTTCTTTGTTATACTTTTTAATCATATCCAATGCCAAAGCATCAATGGCATCCTGAATCCAAGACTCTTCAGCATCAATGAAAATACGGACATTTAAACGGGCAGCAGTTGCACAAATTTGGTCAACCCTTTTACAAACCCTTTCGTATGCTGAATTTTCATCAGCACCCAATGTTTTTTTATTGTTGATGGCCTCCAATAGCCCAAATCTAGCAATACCGGTAACTTTAAAAACACTGAAAGGGATTTTAGGATTGTTGGCTGCTTTTTCAATGGTCTTGATGATTTCATTGGCTGTTGCATCAAATGTTGCTTCATTTTCTTCACCTTCTACCGAGTAATCTAAAATTGTTCCAATGTGAAATGTATGCATTTTGTCGATGGCGTTTTCGCAATCTTCAATGTCTTCACCCCCACAGAACTGTTTGAATACTGTTGCTTTGATAAGGCCTTGGATAGGCAATCGCAATTTAAAACACCATTCTATGATAGGAGGACCTAATTTAACCAAAAAATTATAACCGATGGCTTTGAATAAAAAATACGAGTTTTTTAATTCTCTGTTATTTTTTGATTTAAAGGCAATTTCTGTATTGTTAAAATCAATCATGTTTTGTTCAAATTTACGCTGGCTTGAATTAAATTGTATAACTTAGCGCCACAAAAGTAATTTTCTATCTTCAGTATAATGAAAGAAATTTTTAGTAAAGCCTACAAGATCAATTTTGGGACAGAGTCATTGACACAAGTTTCTGAATTTCTGATAGAAAAGTCGTATTCTCAAGTTTTTGTATTGGTTGATAAACATACCAAAAAAGATTGTTTGCCAATTTTGAAGCCTTATTTGGCTCAATTTCATTCGATTGAAATTGGAGCAGGGGAAAGGTTTAAAAATATTGATACAGTTCAAGAAATATGGAAACAGTTTCATCATTTCAATGCTGATAGGTCAAGCTTGTTGATCAATTTAGGTGGCGGGGTCATTTGTGATATGGGCGGATTTGCCGCAGCCACATTTAAACGTGGTATCGATTTTATCCATATCCCTACAACGCTCTTAGGTATGGTAGATGCTGCAATAGGAGGGAAACTGGGTATCGATTTTTTAGGCATCAAAAATGAAATTGGTTTGTTCAAACTGCCTAAACGAATTGTTGTAAACCCATTATTTCTTGAAACTTTGCCTAAGGATGAACTTAACAGTGGATTCGCTGAATTGATAAAACATGCCTTAATAGCAGATAAAAAACTTTGGAAATCAATTCAAGAATTAACAGATTTAAATTCAAAAGAGCTTGAAGTTTTGATTTACAAATCAATTAAAATAAAGACGAAGATTGTAGCAAAAGACCCAACAGAAAAAGGCATTCGCAAAGCATTGAATTTTGGCCATACCATTGGACATGCCATAGAATCAGCTAGTTTAATTTCCTCAAAAAAACCAATGCTTCACGGGCATGCAGTAGCCATTGGTATGCTTGCAGAAGCATGGTTGAGCAAAGAATTAGGGTTTTTAAAAACTACTGAATTTGAACAAATCAATGCATTGTTTAAAAAGTACTTTAAACGATTGCCAAATGAAATTAATTTTGAATCGCTTTTGTCAATAATGCAACATGATAAAAAAAATAAAAATGGACTCATACAATTCAGTTTAATCGATAAAATTGGGTCTTATAAACTCGATATCAATTGTGAAACAGATGTAATTGAAAAGGCCATTTTGTATTGTGTTGAGAACAATGAATAGTGTTAGTTATCAACCAATTGAAAGTACGGGTATTATATCAATAGATTTACCTGCATCAAAAAGTATTTCAAATAGAGCCTTGATTTTAAAAGCTTTGTTTGATTGGAAATTTAAAAATCAATCAATACAGTTGAGCAAGCTCTCAACAGCTGATGATACGCTTTTGATGCAAAAGGTTCTGAACAGTAATTTGACGGAATTCAATCTGAAAAATGCAGGAACTTGTCTGCGTTTTTTGACTGCCTATTTTGCATTGGTCACTAAAAAAGAGCTGGTGCTGACAGGTTCAGAAAGACTCAAAAATAGACCTATTTCAGCTTTGGTTGATGCATTGAGAAATATGGGTGCTACAATTACTTACTTGGAAAAAGAGGGTTTTGTACCTATTCAAATTCAAGCCAGTAAATTAATACACGATGGGGTATTAAAAGTAGACTCAAGCAAAAGCAGTCAGTTTTTAAGTTCAATTTTGTTGATTGCTCCATTTTTAGAGAACAAGATCACGATTGAAATAGATTCAAATGCACCCTCATTTTCTTATGTGAAGATGACTTTGAATATCTTGAAATCATTTGGAGTCAGCTGGCAAATAGAGGGCCAAAAACTCACAATCATGCCAGTTCAGCATCTTCAATCTTTACATTTTGTAGTTGAAGCTGATTGGAGTTCAGCTGCTTTTTTTTATGGCTATCAAGCCATGAATTCCAATGTTCAAATTTTTCTAAATGGATTGTCTGAAAATAGCATTCAAGGGGATGGTGTTTTGTCAGAAATGACAAGAGATATGGGTGTAAAATCTGAATTTTTAGAACAGGGTGTTTTACTTGGTTTCAATAAAGATTTAAAGAAAAATTCCTTGGATTGGGATTTTTCTCAATGTCCTGATTTGGCACCAGTATTAACAATGGCTGCAATTCAATGTGTAGATGAAGCAAAATTTTCAGGTTTAGCATTATTAGATTACAAAGAGAGCCAGCGTTTGCAATTGTTGACTGGCTATTTATCAGCATTAGGTCTTCAATGCAAGGCTTCGAATGATACGCTCTATTTCAAAGGTAATCATACTTTACCAAGTAATTTTAAGGCAAATACAGCTGATGATCATAGAATGTTGATGTGTTTGACATTGCTTAGTTTTGGTTTGAAATCTGTATATTTGAATGAACTTAGTTCTATAGAAAAATCCTTTCCCGATTTTTGGAAACAAGTATCAAAACTTGGTTTTTTCTACAAAGATTAAAATACATGTCTGGAAATTCATTTGGAGAAATTTTTACAATTACTACATTCGGAGAGAGTCATGGGAAAGCTATAGGTGTTGTCATTGATGGCTGTCCAGCCGGTTTAGCAATCGATTTAAATTGTATTCAACAAGATTTAGACAGCAGAAAACCCGGCACGTATTCAGGAGCCAGCTCAAGAAGCGAAGACCATTCATTTGAGGTTTTAAGTGGAATTTTTGAAGGGAAAAGCATAGGTACTCCAATTTGTATGGTTGTTTATAACCAGAACCAAAATTCTGAAGATTACGACCATTTAAAAGATGTATTTAGGCCTTCGCATGCCGATTTTACCTATTATTCGAAATATGGCATTCGCGACCATAGAGGCGGAGGTCGTCAATCTGCAAGAGAGACTGTTGCAAGGGTATTGGCAGGTGCTATCGCAAAACAAGTATTGCATACTTATCAAATTTCGGTTCAAGCATTGGTATCACAAATTGGTACAATTGTATTTGAGCATCCACTAGAAACGAAACATTTTGAATTTGCCAATTCTAGTACTTTAAGAACTGTTGATGAGGCAACTCAAATAAAAATGCAAAATGAAATTGACCTTGCTTTGAAAGAAGGAGATTCTTTAGGTGGGGTAATTGCCTGCAGATGTGAGGGGGTTCCCGCAGGGATAGGTGAGCCAGTATTTGACAAATTACATGCTGTTTTAGGGCAAGCCATGTTAAGTATCAATGCGGTAAAAGGATTTGAAATTGGAACAGGTTTTCAATCAGTAGGCATGAGAGGCTCAGCACACAATGATGCATTTGGTATCAAAAACAACGAAATTATGACTCAAACAAATAAGAGTGGAGGCATACAAGGTGGCATTTCAAACGGTGCTCCCATCAACATGAAAATTGCTTTTAAACCCGTATCAAGTATTTCAAAAACTCAAGAAACTCTCAATACAAACAAAGAAACAATTCAATTAAACATCAATGGCCGTCACGATACTTGTGTATTGCCAAGGGCAGTTGTAATAGTAGAAGCCATGGCCGCCATTACCATTCTTGATTTTATTTTAAGAAATAATAACAGCAAGCTGCAACCTTTGAACAATTAAATTTGATTTATAATTTAGAAAACATCAAAATGAAAAAAACAATCGCACTCATTTTATTGATAGGTACTTTTCAAACGATTTATGCGCAGAAGCAAATCCCTTGTCAAACAGATGAGAATTTGAAAGCCATGCAAGCAGAGGATCCTAGTTTAATACAAGCTCAGATTGACGCTGAAAAGCATTTGAGAACCATCAAGTTTTCTGCAGAAAAAGCAACAACTGTTAAGTATATTCCTGTGGTATTTCATGTCATCCATAAATGGGGTACTGAAAATATCTCACAGGCTCAAATTCAAGATGCAATCAGGGCTTTGAATGATGATTTCAGAAAAGTAGCTGGCACAAATGGAGCGAAATCAACCGACCCCTTGGCAGTTGATATGCAATACGAATTCAGGCTGGCTCAGTTTGATCCAACCGGAAAACCAACCAATGGCGTAAATAGGGTCTATAGTTTACTCACAGACAATGCCAGAGACAATGCTAAAGCTTTGTCGTATTGGGATTCGAAAAAATATTACAATGTTTGGGTTGTAAACACCATTCAAAATACATTTGGTTCATCTGGTATAGTTTTAGGTTATGCTCAGTTCCCTTATATGTTGTCTAGAAAGCCAACTACTGATGGTGTTGTAATGTGTGCCAATCAAGTAGGAACAATTGAAGTGGGTGCAACTGATGACCAATTGGGCAGAACATTTACACATGAAACAGGACATTGGACTGGTTTATACCATACATTTCAAGATGGATGTGTTGGCTTAACACCAAGTACCTGTGATGTTGAAGGTGATTTAGTTTGTGATACACCTCCTTTAGCAGATGCCAGTTTTGGTTGTCAAACTACCAGACAATCATGTAATGTTGGTACATTGGCAATGGTAAAAAATTACATGGATTACTCTGATGGTTCATGCATGGAGCTCTATACGGTAGGTCAAAAAAACAGATCAGATATTTCTATGAATGCTTTCAGATCTTTAATTTACGGTGTTTCTAATTTAAGTGCTGCAGGCTTAAATGCTGATGGAACCTATATTCCATTGGTGTCTTCAAACTTAAAAGCACCTTATACCTGTGGTTTTAATATGGGTGATTTTGCTAAGGATGGCTGGAAATATGAAAATTACACAAGTCCTGGTGACAGTGGTTGGAAAGAATCAAATAAAGCTGCTTATGAAGGAACAGGCGCTATGTGTGCTAGAAATGTTCTCCATGCCAGATTGGGTAATTACAAAAATGCTTTTGTTTCTCCAAGTATTGATATTTCTAGTTTGGCAAGTCCAGATTTGACATTTCATGTTGCTTATGCGAAAAGAATTGGCGCTAGCAATGACAAATTGAGGATATACATTTCAAATAATTTTGGAAGAACTGAAGAGTTAATTGCTACTTATGCGCCAGCAGATATGGTTACAGGTTTAACTTCTACAACTGAATTTGTACCAAGTGTGGATGAATGGAAATTACTCAAAATAGATTTGAGCAATTACAAAACATATAACAATTGTCAAATCAGATTTGAATTGAGTTCTTTAAGAGGCAACAATATTTACGTAGATAATTTTTCAATTGCTGAGGCCACAACTGGAATAGGTTCAATTTCTGCAAATCAAGTGCGTTTAGATTTGTTCCCAAATCCTGCAAAATCCAGCATCAGTGTGATGTTAAATCAAGTTTTCAATGCTCCTGTTGAATATTCAATTTACACTGTTGATGGTGCTAAAGTAGCTACCTATCAACAAGAAATAAATCAAGCAAATCTGCCATTTGATATAAATATTGAATCTTTGAAATCAGGTGTTTACCTCCTTCAAGTCAAAACAGCTTCAGGTTCAATTCAACGAAAATTTATAAAAAACTAATTGAGGGGGGTTCTTTAAGAACCCCTTTTTTATTGAATTTCCAATGTATTCACTGATAACAACTTTGGTACATTCAGCTTTTTATTCATAGATTGCAGAAAAGTTTTTCAAATTTCAGCACTTGTGATTGATTTGCAAGTTGGACCAGAGAAATTTATTAATTGAAAGCAAATGACCAAAAACCTAGTAATTGTAGAATCACCGGCCAAAGCCAAAACCATCGAAAAGTTTTTAGGCAAAGACTTTACTGTAAAATCTTGTTTTGGACATATTAGAGATTTGGCAAAAGGAGATGCTGCAATTGATGTTGCAAATAATTTCAAACCTTCTTATGAAGTAAGTGAGGACAAAAAAGCAATTGTTGCTGAATTGAAAAAACTTTCAAAAGATGCTGAAATGGTTTGGTTAGCATCCGATGAGGACCGTGAGGGAGAAGCCATTAGTTGGCATTTGAGTGAAGTGTTAAAACTGGACGAGGCCAAAACAAAAAGAATTGTATTTCATGAAATTACGAAGCCAGCCATTTTAAAAGCGATTGAAAATCCTAGACATATAGACCATAATTTAGTAGATGCACAGCAAGCCAGAAGGGTATTAGATCGATTGGTAGGATTTGAATTGTCTCCAGTATTATGGAAAAAAGTAAAGGCAAATTTATCTGCGGGTAGGGTACAGTCTGTTGCTGTAAAATTAATCGTTGACAGAGAAAGAGAAATCAACCAATTCCACTCTCAATCTGCATTTAGAATTCTTGCCAGTTTCAATGTGGGTGGCAAAACAATGGAAGCAGAATTGGGTAAAAGATTTGATACAGAAGAAGAAGCTTATCAGTTTTTAGAAAAATGTAAATCGGCAAGTTTTACCATCAAACAATTGGAAGTAAAACCTACTGAAAAGTCTCCTGCTGCACCATTTACAACATCAACACTACAACAAGAAGCCAGTAGAAAATTAGGATATGGTGTAAGTACAACCATGAGTATCGCTCAAAAATTATACGAGCATGGGCATATCACTTACATGAGAACTGACAGTGTGAATTTGTCTGAATTGGCTATCAATGCAGCTAAAAATCACATCATCAATAATTTTGGTGAATCATATAGCAGACCCATGCGCTATTCAACCAAAAATGAAAGTGCGCAAGAAGCCCACGAAGCCATCAGACCTACTTATTTTGAAAACCAAGACATTGATGGCACTCCACAGGAGAAGCGCCTATATGATTTAATTTACAAAAGAGCCATTGCATCACAGATGTCAAAAGCTAAAATTGAAAAAACGATTGCCCAAATAGAAATCTCTGGCTTATCTGAGATGTTGCTTGCAACGGGTGAAGTTTTAAAATTTGATGGATTTTTAAAGGTTTACCTTGAAAGTACCGACGATGAATCAGAAGACGACAACAGTAAAATGTTGCCACCATTGAGCGTTGGTGAAGAATTAAATTTCATTCAAATGGAGGCCGTTCAAAGGTTTACAAGGCCTTCAGCTAGGTATACTGAAGCAAGTTTGGTGAAAAAAATGGAAGAATTAGGAATTGGTAGGCCTTCTACCTATGCTCCAACCATTTCTACCATTCAAAAAAGAGGTTATGTTTCTAAGGAAGATAGAGAGGGAAAAGACAGACAATTTGTTCAGTTAGTTCTAGAAAAATCTACCATCAACAAATCCGTAAAAACAGAAAAATTTGGAACTGAAAAATCAAAATTATTTCCGAGTGATATAGGCATGTTGGTCACAGATTTTTTAAATAAACATTTTGACCAAATCATGGATTTTGGCTTTACTGCGAGCGTAGAAAGTGAATTTGATAAAATAGCCAATGGCCAGTTGAAATGGAACAAAATGATTGAAAAGTTTTATGGTCCTTTTCATGTAGAGGTAACCAAAACAAGTGAAACAGCAGAAAGACAAAATGCTGAGCGTCAGTTAGGGCTTGATCCCGAATCTGGATTGCCTGTTTTTGTTAGAGTAGGCAGGTTTGGTCCATTTGCGCAAATAGGAGAAAGCAAAGAAGATGCGAAGGAAAAGCCTAAATATGCGAGTTTAAGAGCAGGACAATTAATAGAAACGATTACCTTAGAAGAAGCACTTGACTTGTTCAAATTGCCTAGGATTATTGGTGTTTTTGAAGAAAAGGAAATCAAAGCAGCAATTGGTAGATTTGGCCCTTATTTGGTGCACAATAGTAAGTTTATATCTATCCCTAAAACGGATGATGTTTTTGAAATTAACTTAGCGCGTTCAATTGAGTTGATAGAAAACAAAAGGGTTTCGGATGCCAATAAATTAATTAAGTCCTTCCCTGAAGATGAAAGTGTGAAGATTTTAAATGGCAGATGGGGGCCTTATATTGGAAGAGGAAAAGACAATTTTAAAATTCCTAAAACTGAAAAAGTTGAAGACTTGACTTTTGAAAAAGTGATGGCAATTATTGAAAAAGACAGCAAGCCTACAAAAGCTGCTGCTGCCAAAAAAGAAGTTGAAATTTCAAAAGTTGCCAAACCAGCTGCAAAAAAATCTGCGGCAAAGAAGACCGCAGCAAAGAAAACAAGCGCTAAAAAAAGAGCAAAAAAATAACATGCTTTCTGATTCTGAATTAAAGTCTTTGGTAGTACTTCTTGATGATGACGATCCTGAAGTTGCAGATTTAATTGAACAGAAAATCCTATCTATTGGAGTTGAAATGATTCCTGTTTTGGAAAATGAATGGACTTTGATTCAAGACATTTATCACCAACAGAAAGTAGAAAATATCATCCATAAAATTCATTTTAAAAATCTCAAAAATGAGTTAAAAGAATGGTATAATGGCGATCAACAAGACTTGTTACAAGCTTGTTTTTTGGTGTCTAAATACAAATTTCCTTCGCTAGAAATTGAGGGTATTAAACAGCAAATAGAAAAGCTAAAGATGGACGCATGGCTTGAAATGCACTACGATTTAAGCCCCTACGAAAAAGTAAGGATATTGAATTATGTATTTTATCAAATACATGGTTTCAAAGGCAATACTTCTGCATACCATGACCCTAAGAATTCTTATATCAATCAAGTATTAGAAAGCAAACAAGGCAGTCCAATTCTATTGGCAGTCATCTATATGCTAATTGCTCAAAAATTGAATTTACCTGTATTCGGAGTCAACTTGCCACAACATTTTGTGCTTGCTTATATGGACAGTGTTGTTTCCGGTAATTTAGATGCGCTCTATAACCATCCCGGCGTGAACGAATCTTATAAGAATGGCAATGTGCTATTTTATGTCAATGCCTTTAATTTGGGTGCAATTTTTTCGAAAGCAAATCTTGACCAGTTTCTTAAACAAATCAATATTGAGCCAAACCCGGTTTTTTTTAAACCTTGTTCAAATGTTGATATTGTTAAAAGAATCCTCAGAAACTTGAGTACATCATTTGAGAAATTAAATAAGTCAAGTGAAAAACAAGAAATTCAAGAATTGCTTTATATGTTAGGAGAGCCGCCAATAGATTCATTTAGCGGAATTTCTCCAGAACCAGAAGAGGACTAATTACAATTGAATTTCTTCTTGTTCAGTGTTTAAAAAACGAGATTGTACCAAATGCATAGCGGGAACAGCATTTATTTTAATCCATTGTTTGTACTTCATCAACCACTTCATTCTTGGAGAGAAGATGCCTTTTGTTAGATAAGCTTCAACAAATGGGTGTACTTCCAATGTAATGCCTTTTAAATGTAAATTGTTTAATAAGTAAGCCAGTTTATTTTCTATTTCAATTGCGATGTTCACACTTGATTGTATTTCACCTGTACCTGCACAAGATGGACATTTTTCCACTACTTCAACCGCCATTTCTGGACGTACCCGCTGACGAGTAATTTGAATAAGCCCAAATGGACTCATAGGCAAAATCTTATGTTTTGCTCTGTCCGATTTCATGGCCAATTTTAATTTTTCATAAACCTCTTTTCTGTTGCCAGCATTTTTTAAGTCGATGAGGTCTATTACTATAATGCCACCCATGTCACGCAATCTCAATTGACGTGCTATTTCTTCAACAGCTTCTAAATTTACTTTTAAAGCATTCTCTTCTTGGTTCTCGCCTTTGTTTGCAATGTTTCCAGAGTTGACATCAATCACATGTAATGCCTCGGTATGTTCTATGATTAAATAGGATCCACCCATGAAATTGACCTCTTTGCCAAAACTTGTTTTGATTTGCTTGTCAATTCCAAAATGTTCGTACATAGGTGTTTTCCCTGAATATAGCTTTACTATTGAAGCAAGTTCAGGAGACTTGTCATTTAGGTAATTTTTTACTTTGGCATGTAGAAATTTATCGTTTAGGTGAATGCCAATAAATTCATCGTTTACCAAATCTCTTACAATGGTAAGTGTACGGTCATTTTCACCCAATACTTTTTGGGGTGGATTGGCCTCTAGGAGTTGAGCGCACATCCCATTCCATTTAGACAATAAATCTTTGAGGTCGTTTTGTAGGTCTTCATCACTTATTCCCTCAGAATTTGTACGAATAATAATTCCAAAATTCTCGGGCTTTATGGCCGCAACAGCATCTTTTAAACGTCTTCTTTCTTCGTTTTTAGCAATCTTTTTAGAAATGCTTATGCTTTTATCAAAAGGTATCAGTACCAGGAATCTGCCTGCTAAAGAAATTTCAGCACTCAATCTTGGTCCTTTATTTGAAATGGGTTCTTTGCTTATTTGAACAAGCATTTGCTGGTTTCTTTTAAGCAATTGGGTGATTTTACCAGATTTCTGGATATCACTTTCTAAGTGTTCTTGGTTAATTAAATAATTTGATGGACGGTTATTTCTTACCATCTTCACAAATTTCAACAAAGATTGTACTTGGGGGCCTAAATCTAAATAATGTAGAAAGGCATCTTTTTCATGACCAACATCTATAAATGCAGCATTTAATCCTGGCATGATTTTACCAACAGTTCCAAAAAAAACATCTCCAACTTGGTATTGGGTATTTTCAGTTTCGTGGTGAAGTTCAATTAACTTCTTGTTTTTTAAAAGGGCAATATCTATTCCTCCCGAAGGGCTTGAATTGATGATTAATTCGTAATTCAATCTATAATAAAATTTTGCTGCGAACAGCGTTTAATACTTTGGAGGGAGATAGGTAAAATAACTGAAGAGTGTGGGTTGAAGTATTGGCTGTACCAACTGCTTTTACAATTGGTACAGCAATTAATTTACTTCTTTTTGTGCCTGTTTTTTCTTAGGCGTTTTTTTCTTTTGTGGGTTGCGATTTTATGACGCTTCCTTTTCTTTCCGCTTGGCATAATTATTTAGAATTTTTAAGGTTAGTAATGGTTTTATCAATATTTTTTTTAGCCTCAGGATCCTGGACTAATTTTTTAAAGTTTTCAAATGCAAGTATCGCTTTATTTTTGTTTTCGAGCGAAAGATAACATTGTCCGAGGAAATAATAAAAATCTGGGTTCATAGGTTCAATTCTGGTAAGTGTTTCAAATCTTACCAAAGCCTTGTCCATTTGGCCACTTCTCATAGATAACATTCCCAAAGTATAATTTGCTTGAATATTGTTCGAATCTCTTTTGACGATATCTTTTAACAATTGTACCCCTTTCATTACGTCCAAATCATTTTGTACATAACAAATGGCAAGGCTATTTTTAGCATCGAGGTTGTTTTGGTTGATTGCTATGGTTTTTTCGAAAGAAGAAATGGCCTTTTGAGTTGCATACAATTGCATTGCGGTATCAGGCGAAATTGCTGAAAACTCGTAATATTTATTGCCTGAGGTATTCCATGAATTTTCATCATTTACCTTTTGAGCAATTTTTTCTAAATAATATGCTGTAACCAATTTGAATCCAAGCGAATCCCAGGTATGGGCCAATTGAGCAGTTGCAAATAAACTATTTTTGTCATCTTTGATTGCTTTGCTTTGTTCTTCAATGATTTGTTTTGCAATTGGACCAATTGAATCGTTCAAGTTCGTCATGTACAAATCAAAATCGAAGGGATCGGCAACAGGAAGATTGCTTTCGCTTACTGGTTGTAGTTCTGCTTCTGGAGTTTTGTAGTTTAGATAAAACAAAATTCCTAGCATGCTAAGCAATACCAGCAAGATAATTATTTGTGCTCTGTTAAAATGCATTAAGCGTCTTTAAGGGCTTGTTTAGCTTCTGCTTCTCTTTTAGCAGCATTCATTTTTACAGCTTCGCTCTTTTTGATTTTCTCAACAAATGTTTTAGCTGGTTTGAAAGAAGGAATGAAATGCTCATCAATTACCATTGCTGTGTTCTGAGAGATGTTTCTAGCAATTTTTTTAGCACGTCTTTTAATAATGAATGAACCAAATCCGCGGAAATAAACATTTCTTCCCTCAGTCATGTTGTTTCTCACTACTCTGAAAAAAGATTCAACTACTTCTTGTACTTGATTTTTTTCAACTCCTGTTTTTACTGAAATTTCCTGGATAATTTCTGCTTTAGTCATTGTTAATTGATATTTAGTTGTTTAAGTAAATTTAATATTAAAATTGTAAGGGGTTGCAAATGTATGAATTAGATAATAAAAATCTGATTTTTTATTGAATTTTATTCATTTTATTCATTTTTACTTCATAATGTCCTTAGAATCTTTACATAATTGGTATCAGCAAAACAAGCGTGATTTGCCTTGGAGAAACACCCAAGACCCTTATTTTATATGGTTATCCGAAGTTATTTTACAACAAACTAGGGTTGAACAAGGTTTGAATTACTATTTAAAATTTGCAGAAACATATCCAACAGTTTTTGACTTGGCTGCTGCCCCTCAAACAGAAATTTTAAAAATTTGGCAGGGTTTGGGTTATTACAGCAGGGCAAGAAATATGCATGAAACTGCCAAGCAGATAGTAGAGAAACACAATGGGGTATTCCCAAATAATGCAGTTTCATTAAAGGAACTGAAGGGGATTGGTGATTATACAGCTGCTGCCATTGCAAGTTTTGCATTTAAAGAAGCAATAGCGGTGTTAGATGGGAATGTATTCAGGGTACTTTCTAGAGTGTTTCAAATTGATACGCCAATCAATACCGGGAAGGGGGTAAAAGAATTTAGCTTACTGGCCAATGAATTCTTAGATAAAAGCCAAGCAGCAATTCACAACCAAGCCATGATGGAACTGGGTGCAATGATATGCAAACCTAAAAATCCTAATTGTTTGAATTGTCCATTGCAAATCATTTGCAAATCAAGCAAAGATGCTGCCTATCAAAACCTGCCTGTCAAGCTTAAAAAGCTTAAAATTAAACAACGTTTCTTAAATTATATATTCTTTGAATACAAAAATCAAACATTGGTTAGACAGAGGCCAAGTGGGGATATTTGGGAGGCATTATACGATTTACCTGTAATTGAAACCAATACGGATGTCAATGAAAATGAATTAATTGAACATTTATTTTTAAATGTTCCTGAATTAAAATCAACTGGTATTTCTATTCAAAAGTCAATTGAGCTCAAACACCAGCTCACCCATCAAACTTTGTTTGCAAAGTTTTATATACTAAACTTGGAATTTAAAATCGCAGCTATTCAAGATTCAAAATGGATACAAATAGAGTTGTTGAAAAAATTTCCAGCCTCTAGGTTGTTTGAAAAGTTTCAAGAGAGCATTAATTTGCAATAAAGCAAAAGGCTAAGATATGAGTTTAAACAAAGTGTTATTAATTGGGAATCTAGGGCAGGACCCTAGTGTGAGGTATTTAGACAACAATAAAGTAGTTGCAAGTTTTACACTGGCCACAAATGAAACTTATACCGATAAAAATGGTGAGAGAAAAACAGAAACAGAATGGCATAACATTGAAATGTGGGACCAGTTGGCCAGAAATATTGACAATTTAAAGCAAAAAGGGTACTTGAAAAAAGGCTCTCAAGTATATATTGAAGGTAAAATTAGAACTGAAAATTACAAGGACAAAGAAGGAATTGATAGAGTAGGAAAAAAAATCAGAGTGCTCAGTTTGACCTTATTGGGAACACCCAATAGACAAAGCAATGAATCTAGTGAGGTCAGAACCCAAGACCAAATGAACTCTCAGGTCAGAACCCAGTCTGATGAAACTTTTCAGCCAATTTCAAATCAAGAAAAAAACGATACTGTTGATGATTTGCCATTCTAAATTGGTTAAATTTCAATAAAAGCCTATCTTTTCAACAATTATCAATACAAAATGGACGAACCTCCGGTCAATTTACTTATCGTATTTCTTCAATTTCTGAATCAAAATTTTGATTCAATGAGTGTTTTTTCAATCGTTTTAGATTTGTTTTTACTGCTAGTACTTATTTCCTTGTCAGCAATTTTCTCTAGCTCAGAAAATGCTTTTTTTTCAATCAATTCCGCTCAATTAGAAGAATTGGTCTCTGTTGAAAATGCAAAATCAAAATCAATCCGATATTTTCATCAACATCCCAAAAAATTATTGGGTACCATTTTAATTGCCAATACCTTCGTGAACATTGCTGTGGTAATGGTTACAACCAGTATTTTTACCATACTTTTCGATTTTAGCGCCAATCCAATTATCGGCTTTTTATTGGAAGTTGTGGTGGTTACCTTTTTATTGGTTTTATTGGGTGAGGTGATTCCTAAAATTTATGCCTTCCAACACAACATGAAAGTGGCAAATTTTGTAGCTGTTCCCATGTATACTGTTTACCAATTTTTTCTTCCATTGGTATATGTATTAGAAAGTACAACTGCAGTTTTAGACAAGAGAATCACCAAAAGAGGTCATATCCTCTCTGTAGATGAATTGTCGCATGCAATTGATATTACAACTGAAAAAGGTGCTCCCAAACAAGAAAAAAGCATTTTAAAAGGGATTGTCAATTTTGGCAATACTACGGTTAAACAAATCATGAGTCAGCGTCCTGATATGGTGGCAGTTGATGAGAATCTGAATTTTAAGCAGTTGATGCTGACAGTAGTGGATTCAGGATATTCAAGAATTCCGGTATTTAAAAATAACCTTGATCAAATTGAAGGCATTTTGTTTACCAAAGATTTATTGCCATTGTTGTACCTTGATGATTACAATTGGAAAACTTTGTTAAGGCCCGCATTCTTTGTTCCTGAAACTAAAAAAATAGACGATTTATTAAAGGAGTTCCAAAGTAAAAGAATGCATTTAGCTATTGTAGTTGATGAATTTGGGGGCACTTCTGGTTTGATATCTATGGAAGATATTTTAGAAGAAATTTTTGGAGAAATCAACGATGAATTTGACGATGAAGAGCAAATTTACTCTAAACTAAATGACCATACTTTTGTGTTTGAAGCAAAAATGCTCATTCATGATGTTTGTAGGCATTTAGAAATAGATTCAGAAGTGTTTGATGAAGTGAGAAAAGAAGCAGATACCTTGGGAGGATTGTTACTAGAAATCAATGGGGACATTCCCAAATACGGCCAAGAAATTCAGTTCAATGAATTTGTATTCAAAGTTGAAGCTGTAGACAAAAGAAGAATCAAAAGAGTTAAGATTACCATCAATCATCCAAGCAATGAAATCAGTTAATTTTTTTACTTTTTTATTCTTGCTGTTCCAAATTGCTTGTTCTGAAGCGCCCGTTCCTAAACCCAGAGCTTATCCTCGAATTGAATTTCCAGCATTGTCTTATAAAAATGTGAATGTTTCAGATTGCAATTATTCGTTTGATTTGGCTGATTTTGCCATTCTAAGAAACGATCCCTATCCTTCAGGAGACGAATGTTGGTACAATATTCATTATCCAAAATTCAAAGCAACCCTGCATTTAAGTTATCGTAAAATTAAAAACAGAGACGATTTGTTTAAGGTAATCAATGACTCAAGAGAAATGGTATACAAACATGTGATGAGGGCTGATGAAATTATTGAAAATTATATTTCTAAGCCTCAAATTCATGGAATCTTTTATGAAATAGAAGGCAGTACCGCTACCAATGCCCAATTTTTTGTAACCGATAGCACTGCAAACTTTTTAAGGGGCTCTTTGTATTTTAATGAAGTGACAGATGCAGATTCAGTTCAACCTGCTTTGCAATTTTTAAAAAGAGACATGTTGCATATTGTAAGTACGCTAAGTTGGAACTAGGCTTTTGCCAGTTTTAGAATAGCAGTTGCAGCTTTTTTAGTAGGTGCAATTTCTCCAAACAGACTTTGTAATTGCGCATATTCTTCCAACATTTTATTTCTGCTTGCCCCTCCAATTAAAAGTTGGTCAAGCTGGTTTTTGAGGGTAGAAATATTGAATTTTTCTTGCAACAATTCAGGAACAATCTCTTTGTTCATACACAAATTAACCAAGGACATGTATTTTACTTTCACAAACAATTTGGCAATCTTTAATGAGGCCGCATTTGCTTTGTAGGCGCAGATTTGAGGTACATTAAAAAATGCTGTTTCTAAACTGGCTGTTCCGCTGCAAACCACTGCTGCTTCTGCCGAAGCCAGAATTTGGTATGTTTGATTGAATACCAATTTGATATTTTTAGATAAATAGGGGAGATAGTCTTTTTCTTCTAATCCGGGAGCGCCACAAATGATAAATTCGTAATCTGGGTAAAAATCACTTAGCGCAACCATGGTAGGTAGCATCCTTTTCAATTCTTGTTTTCTGCTACCGGGTAAAAGCGCAATGGATTTTGTTTGATTTTGTGAGGCATATTTTGATTTAAAGGCTTGAATTTTATAGGCGAGTGGATTGCCAATATAATGTGCATTTACCTTCCATTTTCTAAAATAGTCAATTTCAAAGGGAAAAATCAACAACATCAAATCAATGTTTTTCTCCAAAATTTTGGCTCTATTTTCTTTCCAAGCCCAAACTTTTGGCGCAATATAATAAACAGTTTTAAGGCCATTTCTTTTGCTAAATGAGGCAATTCTTAGATTAAAGCCTGGATAATCAATTAAAATGACCACATCTGGCTGAAAATGAAGGATGGCTTTTTTACAATCGCTTAAGTTTTTACTTATTTTTCTGATATTGGCTACTACTTCCACAAAGCCCATGATTGCATTTTCTTTGTAGTGTTTCATTAAGCCTGGGGCCGTTTTTTCCATTTCGTCCCCACCCCAATAATTAAATTCAGCATGCGCATCAATTGCTAAAATTGAACCCATTAATTCTGCGCCATGCAAATCGCCACTAGCTTCACCAGCTACAAGAAAGTACCTCATTGAACAAATGTATTAAAAAATGAAATGCAATAAAATTTGAACTTGAAACTTAGGTTTTCTTTTGCGTAGTATAAAAAGAAGTTCGATTTCAGTTTAACTTAAAATATAAACTCATTTTTTTGAGATGAAATTTCTAATGTCTAATTGTTGTTCACAAAAATCGTATTCTTCTCTCATATTACTCGCAATCACAATGGTTTTGGACCCTTTTATTTTTTGTATACATTGTCTAAACCATTGAATGCTTTCTTCGTCCAAATTAGAGCAAGGCTCATCTAAAAGCAATAAGTCTGATGCTGAACAAAAAGCTAAAATGAGTTTCAATTTTTGTTTCATGCCTGAGGAGAAATGTTTGATAAACTTATTTTCATTTTCAATTAAATGAACCTCATTCAACAATGTTTGAATTTCAAACAAATTGTTTTTGGATCTAAGTTTAAAATGAAATTGAATCAATTCATTTAAAGTAAATTCCTCAGGCAATTCAAGGTAAGGGGCCACAAAACTGATATGTCTTGATACGTCTTCGTTCGTTATTTCCTGCTGATTTAATAAATAAGTAATTGTCCCTTTGCTTTGGGTTTGAAAATTGTAGAGTAACTGAATCAAAGTACTCTTACCTGTCCCATTGTTTCCGATGATGGCGGTGCTGGTATTTGAATGTATATGGAAATTGATTCCATTGAAAATCCATTGTCGGTTGAATTGTTTGCCAATGTCTTGGAGAATCAGTTCCATTTATCTTGCGTTGAAACCTTTGAGCACTCCTCTCTCAGAATGTTTAATGAAATCAAGTATTTCATTTCTTTCAGGAGTTACTTCCATTTCTTTTTCTACTATTTCTAGCGCTTTAGATAAGTTTCTATTGTGTACAAACAAAATTCTGTAGATATGCTGAATCTCATTGATTTTTTCGTTGCTGAATCCAAATCTTCTTAAACCAACCGAGTTGATGCCTTCATAACTGATAGGATATCTTCCAGCTTTGATAAAAGGAGGCACATCTTTACTCACCATGCTGCCACCTTCAATCATGACATTTCTTCCAACTTTTCCAAATTGGTGAATGGCAGACAAGCC